>Ga0307513_10003674_pt1 | contig 20752 bp, 15 predicted proteins | sample 15_EM_MG_FD_202174 | JGI IMG/M metagenome (GOLD analysis project Ga0307513, IMG submission 202174) | Populus trichocarpa ectomycorrhiza microbial communities from riparian zone in the Pacific Northwest, United States - 15_EM | ecosystem: Host-associated > Plants > Roots > Unclassified | place...
CAAGCTGGGCAAGATTCAGGGTCAAACGGTGTTCGCACTTTGTTCTGACGAACTGAATTCTTAGAAAGATACTTCTTTACTAGAGAAGTCAAAGTAGCGTGAACATTAGTATAATAGTAGGGCTCTCCCCGATGGTTGAGAACATCATCAAGTAACGGAGAAGAGACCTTAACAATATTATAAGTTATTACGATATTCTTCTATTACTTTATCGAACAAATTCTTCTTGAGCCTTCCTGACCTATATTCCGTTGTCTCGAATATCCTCGGCCTAGTTAGCCCGGAATCCTACCGTGTTAGCTACCCCGTAACACTAACGATAAATATGTTTACGAAAACAGCATTCCATACATCCGTTTTTAACATTCCGGCTACTTCTCACCAGACTTTGTCTTTCCCCTTACGCGAGTCTTGTTGCAATAGGAAACCTCCGTCGGTTGGCATAATACCGTCTGCCGAGCGATGAGGAACCGAATGCATCCCCAACTTCTCCTTCTCCTCATCCTCCCACCGTTCAATACACTAGTATACGCTACTCCAACGGGAGACTTTCCTTCAGTTACTGTACCGGCTTTACCAGCACATGGCGGAGAGTCCCTATTCAAGGGTGAGCCTATACCAACTGTTGACTGGATGAGCTCAGACACTATTAACTTCACCTGGGGGCTGACCGGTGTAGATAATTTTGAGAATCTGATGTTCTCGTAAGTCACCAAGAGTGGATTCCTTTGGGGAAACTAGAGTCAAGAGACTCACAAGATTTTATTCTTTGAATATATAAGGAAATTTCCCTCTAACAAAATTGGTTTATAGGACCTATCTTTTTGCAACCTTAGGATCTGTGATTGCGTTATTATTCGTCTTCAGAACGTTTATTTATCACATCAATAACCAACGCTTAGCAATAACCGTTGCATCTTCATATACGACTACAGCATCGCACTTTTATGCTCTCCCACCAGCAAGATGGTTCTCGCTCCTCAGACGCCATTTAATTCTGGCACCTTTGCACAAGTTGCGTCACAATAACCCACTCATTGTGGGCCTTTCTGTACCATCTATCAAGATTCACCTCGGGGCTCTACCCTCCCGCCTAAATTTTATCATAATATTTTTATATCTATGGTTCCGGAAGACTAGACTCTACCCCAATTTTCAGTCAAAAATTGTGACGCCTTAGCTGCAACGCTAAGTGTAACGCTCCCAAAATGGGCTACCCTAACTCCTATAATATACAACCCTGACTGTAAAATCATAAAATACGACCACTTCTGTGCTATATTCCACTTATAATTATTCAACAAGCCTATTTCGCCTTATATCATGATAGCATCTTAATCTTTTATACAGATATCATGCATGATTATTATATCTTGTGAATTCATAGGTTAGGGTTGTAAAAATTGTGTACTAAGATATTATGCTTTTGAAGCGTTACACTTGGCGTTGCAGCCAAGACGTCACAATTTTTGACTGAAAATTGGGGTAGAGTCTAGTCTTCCGGAACTCATACTATCAAACGTTCTATACTGTACTCTTTATCTTCCTTGGGACGGCTCGGTAGGCCCTGATGGCACACTTAGAGAACCGACAAAAGCAGCACTCATCGCCGAGTTTAGAGGGAGGACAGGTGTTATGGCTGTTGTCAACATGATTCCATTATTTGTTTGCATGGCGAGAAACAATTTCATTGGGCACGCAGTTGAGGTGGGATTTGATATTTGGAACTTGTTTCACCGCTGGATTGGCAGGGTTGTGGTGTTGGAGTTGGTAGCACACATGCTTGCATGGACGGTCAACAAGGTTGACCAGGCAGGGTGGGAAGGCCTAGGCGAAGCTTTAAGGGTCAGCCGTTTCTATCAAGTTGGTTTGATGGTATGTTTTTTTTGCGTATTATTTACCTTTAAACTCTGCTAGAGCGAGGCCTAATCATACGCAGGCCGAAATTGCTCTCGTCTTAATCGCCATTTTATCCGCTTCACCACTGCGACATGCACACTACGAATTCTTCTTATCGATGCACCAACTACTTGTTGTATTTTTTGTGGCCGGCGCTTGGTGGCATCTTTATATTGACATTTTGCCTCAGATAGTTTACTGCAACATCGCAATTACAATATGGGTTGCTGATCGTGGCTTCAGGATCCTGCGCATCTTGAAGAACAACATTAGGTGGAAAAGGAAAGGGCTATCTTGCAACGTAGCTGAGGTTACCCCGCTGAAGGGTGGGGATGCTGTTAGGCTTAGTGTTGAACTCTCTACTCCGTTCATATACAGGCCTGGAACTCACGTGGGTTTCCTTGTATGAACATTCTTCTTATTGAGGATAAAATTGAATTATTATTATTTTAGGCATACCTCTACGTGCCGCGAGTCGGCTGGTGGCAATCTCATCCGTTCTCAATTGCTTGGTTATCTACAGAGGAATCTGCACAGATGATTGAAATGACACCGATGCCCAATTGGTTAGAGACCCAAAACTCGACACCCACTGCGACTGTTGCCAAAGCTGTCTCCCATTCGCAAAGCCAAGCCTCTGCCAACAGAAACCATCATGCCCCAAAAGGTCCATATGATCCAAGTATATACCACTCAGGCATAAACTCAGTGCAAGTGTCCCTAGCGACCGTCTCACCTGATGGAACTGGTATGCGACAAACGACGTATAGCAATCTTGAGAACTACTTACAGGACAGCGACCCGCATAGGCCACTACCAGCACACCCAGGAACCCCTATGGTACAGAATTCGTCTTCGCTTCCAGTAAAGCCTCGTGAACTCGTTACAACCGCTATCCGGAAAAACACTACAATGCACTTCATCATATCGAAACATAGTGGTTTCACAAAAGCACTCTACGATTCTGCCCAATCTGCAGCTGCAATCACCGATCCGGAAAAGCCGGAAAAAGAGGGTGTCTTGAAGTTGGTGGGCTTGGTCGAGGGCCCCTATGGTGGGCATCATTCATTCGATTCATTCGGAACAGTAGTCCTAGTTGCTGGGGGTGTTGGTATTACTCATTGTTTGGGTTATGTCAGACATCTATTGCACGGATATAACGAAGGAACTGTGGCTACCCAGAAGGTCAAATTGGTCTGGGTTATTAGGAAGAGTGAGCATATCCATTGGGTCTCAGATTGGCTTGAAGAGATTCTGCGGATGCCACTTTGTCGCCGAGTACTTGAGATTGATATCTATATTACCCAGCCCAGCAGTACAACTGGTGGAAATGGATGGGCCGGCCGCGGTGGCCTTGTTAAGGTTTATGTCGGAAGGCCAGAGTTCGAAGCTATTCTCGAGAAGGTTGTAAGACATAGGATTGGTGGCATGGCCGTGACTGTTTGCGGCGGTGATGCCGTGAGTGACTCGGTCAGGGCCGCCACACTCAAGTTCTTGGACCAAGCTACTATCGACTTCTCGGAAGAGAGTTTCACTTGGTAAAGGTAAATTGTAACCCATAGTTCCCATACAACTGGCTATTAATGCTATATCCATAATCCTCCTTCTCACCTAGGGATATATATTTTCCTTTTTCTACATCTTTTGACATTACCCACGAGAAAAATTAATGGTTCCCCCGCCCTGGATTTTTATTATTTTTATTGGAGTTTCCTATTCACTTAGGCATAGATAGGCATATTCGGCGTTGGCTCTGGATTTCCTTCCTTCCTTTACTTCTCTGAGTGCCAATGGGAAACTAGCGGACAGCTCGGTCCTTCTTTTTTCTTTTTTCCCCACTTACCTCCCCAGCCCCGTTTGAATCCTACCTTTTTTTTTTTTTAATACCCTGTGGCTGCTGTAAATACCTCCGAGTCTCAATCCTGCAATTAGGTGCTGTCAGTCACAAGCCTGTACAACTCTATATTGTATGAACTTTACCTAATATATCTACCAGCGCCTTTGAAAGTAAAAGTGATTTAGGCAGAGTTTCCTACATCTTGAACCCCTCCATTAATCTGGGAGGGTTACAAACTAGCAATGGGATCGCAGGTACCAGATTTCGACTCTAAATTCTCAGATCTCTATTTTCTCCATTGTTGGGTGTCTCTATGCAGGGGGAAAAAACGCCGCTGAATCACACCATGTGCGGAGGTGATAAAAGGAAATGTGATATTAGTTGCCAACTCTGTGCAATGTTGCAATAAAGGGGGGGGGTTCGATCAAAAAATGATCGAAGGCTAGGAACGCGCTTTTCCGAACCGGGGGGTTATAAGATAGAACCCCTTCTAAAAAATCGGTAAACCATGATATCTGAAGGCAGTTGGAAGCAAAGAAACAAATGAAATGATAGGAAAAGAGGGCAAAATGTAGCAGACAAAGCAAATAAACTAGAACTGGCACTCCACTTCCCCGGCTTCTGAGCAATAAATACTCGCATATCTGGGTTAAAGGTAGAAATCCCCATCAGAGTCCCTGCTATTTTTGCTTACCAAGACATTAAAGAACCCCCCCCCCTTCAATCCCCATTTTCAGAAGCCCCGATTCAAACCCCCCCTTCTGACCCCCAGGGTTTGATCATCAAAGGCCTTCTTTGCAACACTGACTCCGTGTGTCGAAATTCGAAAAAATAGGGGGGCACTACCCGAGTGCGGGCACTGTATAGTACAGATAGTGGCAGGGGGAGGTTCTCAGAGCGTGGTAATAACTTTCATCCGAACACGATACCCCTATCCACCCAGTCTAGAACCCTTCGAATAGCTCTTTCCATTTCCCAAATACACTTTCAGAACGATTATGTAATAATAATATCATACATCCCCAGTACTCCCACAAGGCCCTCTCAGCCTCCCCCGTGGCCGGTCAGTAACAAAGCCCATTCTACGGTAACATGGACAAAGGAAACAGTCTCCAGCTGCCTGCTATTATAACTTGGTAATTCCAAAACTAACACGCCTCCCCCACCAGGGTGAAGGTTGGTGAAGGTTGGTGAAGGTTGTTGTTCCTACGATATCAATTGACGATCTAGTGAATAAGTTATCTTGCAGCTGCCATCCTTGATACTGAAACGATGACTTTCGGCCAGGTGAGTATAATAATTTTCCCAGATCCTTACTGTTTATGTCAAACAAGCGAAAGGGATCGCAGTAGGAAATGACAGAGGAGTAGGAAAACAAACGGGAGAACCGGAGGTGGGCAATCACAGCTCACGCAGCAGGAATCCCCACTAACTTGCCGCTGATTAATCCATCTCCACTACCACCACCAGTACCACCCCTACGATATACCGTAGAATCTCGAATAATTGAAAAATGTGCTATGTCGTTGGAGTTGCCTTCTCTGGTAAGGTCTGGTGTTTTTTTGTTTTTTTATGACTCCCAGAGGGGCTGAGCAGCTCTTTTTTTGCCGCAATTTTCACCCCTTTTCCGAGGTAGGGAATTCTCGACTACATAGCACATTTTTCAATTATTCGAGATTCTACGGTAGTATGATACCTCCGCTAATCTACTCGTAGCTAGCCCACATACCCATCGTGCACTCTTAAAGAGATTAAACCACCCTCCGATTAAAGCCCTTTGCCCAAATTCCAGCCCCACAATGCCCGCTCACGAAAAGGAAACTTGACCAAACGCGGATTACCAAGCCTCCGAGCTTATTTAACTGGTTCCATAAGCTATCGTCAGCATAGTCCTGCATTTATTAATATGATATTGCGCTACTGTACTATACTCTACGAGTACTGTACTCGAGTATAGTACTGCTCCCGTAAACCCCTGTCATCAAAGACGCCGTTACAGTTAAAGTGCAGAGCCTCGATAGTGGCAACACACCCTTCCAAATCACGTCTATGTCACCTATGTTTGTATGGCGCTAAAACATCCACCCACTCTAAAATGGCTAAGTTAATTAATTGGTTTTATAATAAGCAGAGCATCTCCCGGCGAGTAAATCGCTAACTTTACACGAATTGGAAACTTTTTTCTTTTTCGGAGGTCCGTGTTGTGGCTTGAGGTAAGGCTGGGCTGGATAATTTAGTTTGCGAGTGATAGATCATGAGGGTTTTGGGTTTCAACTCCACATGCTGTCCGGGCTAGTGGTTCCCGGGGCGGGCAATCGGTGCTCCCGAGCCCCTACTACAATAACAAAAATCCTCACATGATCAACTCGCTTGATGCCACTCAGCGGTGCACTTGTACTAAATTTTCTAAATATAGGGGCCCGCTGGGCAGATGACCGCACAGAAGAAATTTTGGCCTCCCTCTATTTCTGCTCAAAAGTGGGCTGTAGGGGCTACTTGTTATCACCAAGGAGTCCGGGAAACCCCATTTTTACTGCTATCCTCGACAAAGATACCGCCATAGATCAGTCCTTCGTTGATACCAGATGGCTGATATCCCTCGTGGGAAAGGTCAGTAGCAGGTGGAGTAGGCAATTTCAGGATTCCGATGTGCGCTGTAATCGTTAGTCTTGGCATCTAGTCACCGAACAGGTTAGGTTAGAGCCTCACCTTGGCCCTTGCCGGTAGCGTTATTCGCCATGGTCTTCACAACCTCGCTCATAAGCCCGTAACCGCCCGAGTACCATACGGAAATAGTGCTGATTAAGGGTTAGCTCGCCCACTGCCCAAATCCATGGCACGGGCATGCTCACCTATCAACCCAATTTGTCTGAACAGCAAAGTTGTGCCAGCACTCGCTGTCAAATGGCACAGAGAAGAGCACTTCCTCAGTTTTCCCGCCAGCCGTGGAACCTGAGAGACGGAGTGTCTTTGCATCCTTTGCTGGGATCTCTGAGGAACCGAAGGGTGTTCCGGTCTTTAAAGTCCAGACGTGGCTGCTGAAGTCGTTTGTTTCGATGAAGACTATCTATGGGGAGGATTAATAACTGGATTCAGGGTTGGGTAGTTGGGGTGAAGGCAAGTTACCTGGTATTCGTGGGAGTAGTTCAATGCACGGTGGACGTCTTCTTTCACGGAGAAGTGAAGTGTGGTGATCCCCTGTACCGTAGCATCTGTCCCGTTGTTGGTGCTGGGTAGGAGTTCCGAGCGACGGAACCCTTTTTGAGCATTACCGCCTGGTGCGAAGATTGATTTATCACTGTGGTCAAAATCGTAAGTATTCTACTCGTGAAATAGTTCAATTGGTGGGAAGCAATACTTAATCGTGACCTCAATCGGCTTCCTACAGTCCATGGGCACCAAATCGAACTACCCAGCGATCCATCCGTCAGTCACCAACACCGCCATCACTAATTGACACAAGAGTTATATAATACCAAAGAAGGCCCCGCAACACTCATGGTCGGAAAAAGCAGCTGTTCAGACCACTTCTGTCCAGCGCCGAGCACATACTCGGCATTAAACGGACTAGTAGCGGAGCTATCCAGAGCTGTCGCTGAAAAGTTCATCTTCAACCTGCCATCCCAAATAACCTTCGGCGCCGCGAGCGCTGCCGTGGCAAAACTGGTCAGGAAAAGGATTGCCGGAATCATATTTTCCTATTATTACTATGTTGCCGGTGAAAGGAGAAACGAAGAAAGTTAAGGAGAGTAAAAAGTTGGATGTTCGCTGAGGGAAGGGAGGGGTAGGTGGAAAGATCTATGTGGAAATCTTAGCATTTTATATATCTCGATTACGAGCGAGTAGGCTTTTCAAGTTATGATACTATTCGGATTAAACCCCGGGCTTCCTTAACGGGCTATCCTTTTTTAGGGTGCCCCTGGCGGTTGTACTGCAATTGGGGAGATTGAAGTGGGGGAGCTGGCAGCCGCCGGAAGTGCGGAGAAAGAATGTTTCCAGTTCATGTCATACGGGGAAAGATGTTTATTTGGCTGTCCGGGAAGTCAATGTAGGTACCAAGCATGGATCCGGTTGTGTTAAATAAAGGTGAATGAGTGAGGCGCTATGAAATTGATACTGTATGTAGGAAAACCAAATCCCTAACCATGGTACCACAGTACACGTACCGCGCTCGTACAAACCCCCTCCAATCTCAACCGCAGCAGGGGTGCAGCTCCGCCGGCAGGTTAGAATACGGATACCGTAAAAACCGAAATAATTGGGCATCACGCTAAGACGTTGGAGTTGCCTCTCCTACCGTAGTATGGTCTGTTGTCTCGAGTGAGGGCTAAAAGAGAATCTTCTCGTCGGTGTGTTTTCTCCCCCTAATCCAAAGGGGAAATTCTGGACGTCCTAGCGCCATGCTCAATTATTTCGGTTTTTTACGGTACCAGAGTTCCCCTACAGCAGCGCGGGGTGCGCCTTTATCCAAACTTTCCGCCTGTAAGAAGCCAGGGCGCGAACTACAGTACCAGTCTCGGAATTCCTCGATGCCCTGCGAGAATAGCGCAATGTGCAGATGAGGTTGCAATGCATACCATCAGATCTTGTCCAGAAGCGCGGGCGGGGGCTCCAATATCTGGGGTTAGCGCACAGCTATCTATCCCTACAGCTTGGCACTCTCTGGTATCCCAAGGGGACCGTGGAGAACCTGTGCCCAGCCATTCTCGTGCAACTTTCCGAGCCAGACCGGAAAAATCGCCGTAGGATAATAGAGCTGTCTCAGCACCCTTCTGCTATAGCTAGCGTTGTTGGCACTTGAAGTGCCTTGTGCCATGCCAATGTGCCTGGCACGGCACAACGATGTGCCAGAATGTGGTGAGATTGGCCGATGGCACAACCTTGAACAATTCTATTGTCGTAGACCAGTTTGTGCAATTGAGGAAGCAAATATTGGAGTTCTTCAGCCCAGTGGGAACTTACAAGGATACAAATGGGGGATATTCAATGTGAATTGGGCTTGTAGAGAGTTTCTCCTTTTTTTCTTCTTACAAAGTCATTTTATTGGTAGATATATTGCCTGGGCACAACATTGTGCCGTGCCGGGCACATCGATTTGGAGGGTTGTGCCATGGCACAAACTCTGGTAACTTCGTGCCAACAACGCTAGCTATAGCATATCGTTCTCGTTTGGAAGAAAGCAAGCCAGGATCGGATCGGATCAACATAGAGGTGCTGAAGTGAAGTCTTGGTGGCCGTGGCACGTCATAGAGCTCGCAACAGGGAAGATGCCATAAGATAAAGGTCGGGCCTGATATATGTATTATCCAGCCGAGGCAAACCGCCCTATTTACAACCACAGTGGCCCGTGTCAGGGTATTGTCCCCAACTACGGAATCAAGACTCGGGAATGAGGGTCCCCACCCACGGTTCTCTGAAAAGGGGTGAGCAGAAAGTGGAAATTTTCCAACGAAAACCCGAAGGAATAAGAGCAGTTAGTAAAGTGATCCGTGGGCCACCCACCCCCTGCCAAGAGGATTTAATCACGAGAAGACTTCCCCGGTGATATTTTAGAATGTGGGAGGGAAGAGGATTTGGGCTCTTTCTTGATATAGCTCGGCAATGGGAATTCCGAAACAATCGGATGGGGAAGGGAAAAGGTAAGCAAAAGGAGGTCTCAGAACAAGGTGGGCAAGCACAATCTACATGTACGAGTACTATCATAATATCATATTAAGCACCCCTCCACCCCAGCTGATAAACGCCACACCCGACCCTCGACACTCACACCACTACCCACTGATGTTCCGCCACACTTGAGCATGCTTAACAAACCTTATTTCCACTGCAAACCACAAAACGCCACTTACGATCTTAAACACCAGCCCCACGAGTCATCACCCCATCTGTGATGCATATACAGATGTCCACCTACTATACAAAAGATTAAGCTGCCCCATCCCAGAGCACAAACCATATCATGCAGCCTCCTCCTCCACTTCTAAATGCCCATCCCCAAACTACTAGACATCACGACAATATACATCAACACAATTAAACAACCAATCCATCCATCCAGCACTTACGAGCACCCAATCATATCCTGCACTTCCTTATCCCACACACTCTCTTCGCAACCTCATGCATCACAACGTAGCACCTCACCTCACCTCCTGTACTGGACCTCACTATCACATCACATAAATCGCAACAACACGGAAAAACACCCTCTTCCACCCCCTGTCCACATCCTAACCACCTCACTACGACCATCGTTAACTAGCGAAGGGACCAATAACCATACCCCCTCACTCCTCACGACGACACCGCTAGGCGATGCGCAGCAAAACCCTGTATAAAAAAGCCCCCAACAAAGCCACCCCAGCCCCGCCCCGCCGTAGCGATAGTCGCAGTCGCAACCCAACATCCCAGCACCCCATGCCGCCGCCCCCACTCCTATCATTGCCCATTACCCCAAAACGACCAACAAATATCAAGCCCTTCTCCTCCTCTTCCTCCTCCTCCCTCCCGGCGGGCGCCAAAAAGAAAAACTCAAAAATGCAGACAATAAGGCACACCCTGCAAAAGCTAAGAGCACTCCTGCATCTGCACCACGCGAAGAAGATACAAGTCCCGACAATCGTGCTGACGCCGCCAAGCGAGAGTGAGAGCGATGGGGAAGAGGATGAGAGGAGCTCCGGGTCGCTGCGGGGGCTTGTGATGTTTGATGAGAGGATGGTTAGTTGTTTGGATCTGAGGCTCGGTCGGGGGGACGGCGGTTGATGATATGTTTTCGGTTCTTCGGTGGGACGGGTTAGCTTAGGAGAGGGGACGGCTGTGGTGGCGGTGGGGGCGATCGATCGGCAGAGTCGTTAGAAGGATAAGCGGAAAGGAAGTTACCGTGCTAGTTCAGAGAAAAGGGGGAGGGGAGTTCTGACTTTCGGCGTTTTGTTTTGTTTTGTTTTTTCTCCGTTTCATTCAGCTTCATTCCGTGTGGGTCGGTCGGCGTTCGGGGGTCCGGGGCGTCGGTTGTATCTATCTATCACTATGATACCATTTCCTTTTGTTCTATAGTATCCAGAGCGTCCCGAGATCTATCATTCCACATCTCTCATACATCTCCATCTCTCTATCCAGTGTGGCATCGGACTATCCCTCAGACACCGGTTCGTCATTGGTGAGAGGGAATACAAAGCTAGTCGGGGTGATATACAAAGACCAAAGAGAGGCAGAAGAAACCTCCCGATTGCCGGGAGGGCCGGGGTTGGCCCTGAGAAGGAACCACCGCCATCCTATCATACCAGAATTTACATATTACACGCCAAAAATCTGCGGAGATACGGATCACAGAATCCCCTACAAGTATGATACAATAGGGCAAACGTGACTAGTATCATACGGTAACCGAGGGGGCCCTACACTCGCGCGGGACTAATTGCTCGACCTTACGGTGAACCCCGTCATATCATAAATGCGACAACACCCAAACCCGGCAAGCCCCCCTTCCCTCTTCCCCCGCTCCCCCGCTCCCCCGGATCCTGGCACCTGCGACGCCTTACTGGTTCGCCCGTCGCAGGATCACTTGACTTAAACCAGCAACCCATCCACCCAACCATAGAGCCAGGAATAGCAGTACCTCAACCGAGTGATCTCCCATGATACATTCCCGCACCCGGAGCACAATCCTGCACAGCCCGGGCTGACAGTGTGCATATAATACATACTAGTCCGCATCTAAGAAAGTAGGCAAAATCGCGCTTGCGTAATAATAACACTCTGCGGGGAGTGGAGGGGGGGGAAGGGGGTGAATTAAGATAGGGCGGTATTGAGCATATCATTTTTTATGGGATGGACGCTGCTCCCGGCCACTCATCTGCCCTGCAAGATATGCGCGCAGATATGGTGGTCTACGGGAGATATGTTGTACGGCGCCGTGGCTTGGTTGGGCCTCCCCCTCCCCTCCCATCACGCTGGATTACGGTGCCTACTCGCGGAGTTCACCCGCACTCTCGATCCCATCGGTCATCATGGCTCATCATATGATGATTCCACCGTAGCGCAGTCAACTTACGATACCCGGAAAAAAAAGATGATCCAGAGGCTTTTATCATTATCGCTCTAGTAATAATGGTAATGACACAAAGTGAAAAAAAAAAGACGTGAAGACGTCGGGTGGGGCGTTTACCACCCATCCAGCGAGTAGCAAACAAGCGAATAAGCTGTACTTGAAAGTGGAGGAAGAGAGAAAAAAACAGGAAACTCCGATCCGAAATGAACAATATGACAGATAAAAAAATAAAGAATAAACCTGAACCCCCCGAGAATAAACAATGATTACTTATGGCGATGGGGTTTGTTTAAAAAATGAAGAAACAAACAATGGAAAAATTGAACGCCATTCCCCGATGATATGATGATGATGATGATGATGACGATGATGTACGCAAAAACTTTTTTCAGACCTTGACTTTAACTCTATGCATAGAGTGTAGTGGTCGTCTAGTATCGTTAGGAAGACTTCACAGGCAGTAGGGGGGAAGGAGGATTAGAGTTTCGGGATACTAACGGGCCATTTCGATATCGGTGCTGCGGGGACGGCAAAGGTGGAGATAGGGGACCCCGTTCGGCGTTTCCGCTAATCTTGTCGATCTCGACCTTCATTTCTACCATCCGTCCTCGCATGCGTTCCCGGAGCTCGTTGATGCGCTTGCAGCCTTCCCTCAGCGCCTGCAGCTCCTCTTGTGTGGGCCCAATGACCACCGGTTCCGGGGGTGGTGTCGGGGGACAGATTCTTCGGAAGGAGTGTTGTTGTTGCCGCTGCTTGAGGGGCGGGGATAGAGGTGTCGCGGGGGCAGCAGCGGGAGCTGGAACGATGGGCTCTTGAGAGCAGACCACCATTACCCCGCTAAAGGATAGGGGCTTCTTTGGTTGCTCCTCTGAGTTTCTGATACTCGACAGCAGTCCTCTGGACCGGCCTTCCCATCCCCGCTCCAACTCATCCACACTCCTCAACTCAATCCATTCATGAACCCGCCTAATAGGGTTCAACCTAGAGAGCCACCTCCCAGCCAACAAACCCCAAGCGCCGATTCCGAAAGCAAGAAAGCCACCCATGATCATAAGCCCCCACAACGGTAGCATAAACAGGGAACAGAGAACCCTTAGAGCAATCGACTCTCCCGGCTTGTACGCAGGGAGGTTCCGGTATCCGATGAAGTAGATGAAGAACACAAACGCGTGGGCGGGGCCGAGGATGTGCGTAGTTATAGAGACGAAGGGGGTGAATAAGTATCTATAGATTTGGCCGATGATTGCTTGACGGCGAAGGTGTGGGAGGTGCGGGAGGGATATGGAGAGGGAGAGGACGAGGAGGGTGTTTAGTAGAAACAGCTGGAGGGCGAAGAAGGCTACAGTTAAGAGGGCGTTGCAAAAATAGCTCAATGGGTGATGGTTGGGATCGATCTCGTTGGTTGATATCAGGGCTGGAAAGACCAATGATTCGTTGGATGGTGAGAAATGGCCTTGGTGCGAATGCTGTGAGCCCCGTCTGTCAGTCGGGTCATTTTAGTGCCAGTACTAGTACGGACCCAGGCTGAGTGATACGGAGGAGAAACACCCATTCAACATGGGGGCGCGGAAAATAGGAATGTATGCGAAGGGTAGGTGCGGGTTGGTACACATGTACGTCTTCCACAGGCTAGAATTTAAAAGGTGACAACAACCGCAGACGGGGCCAGCCATGATAGGACAAGCCCGGTCCGGGGATTGTCCGTTACGCATATCCCACACAGGATTTCCCCGGAAATGCAAAAAATAGAAAGAAAAAAGAAAGAGAGAAAGAGAGAAAGAGAGAGAGAAAAAGGTACGTACATCTCCTGCAGCGCTTGTAGCGCCGGCGTAATAGTTGATCAATATTGTCGACATGGTTTCCCAAATGTTTCTTGTTCGCGAAACTTGTCCCCCGGTTTCGACAGCTTTGACATCCATTTTGACTTCCTCTGAAGCCTGCACGCCGGCGCCGAATTGGAACACTAAATCACACAAGGCGACCAGCATGAGCGCCACTTCCAATCCAATCGCGGTCAAAGAGGCAGGCCAAAAGAAACTCAAAATGCTTAACTTTCCGAAAACAGAGTGGGAGGGAGGGGGGAGGGGGAGGATAAGATAGATTTGAGCGGAAAGAAAATCCCTCTCACTTTTCGTAATCCACATTCATAAAGCACAGCGGAAGCACGGTACGGTGCAGTACAAATATAATACAAGAATTGACTTACACACTACCGGCACACAATCCTTTTGCTCACTATCCAGCCCGTTCTACTCACACGACGCAAGTACCCTACAGTACTCGATGGCCGCACTGAAACTAAAGGTTTCGTTCGCTGGCCCTCCTGTTCAACCACGACAGCGGGACACGTGGCTGGTGGTTGGTTAGTTGTTCCGAAGCTGCAGGAAATGTATGGTTGGCTGGATAGCTCGGCGCCTGCGATCGAGAAATCTATTGGGTCCGGGTGATTGGGCGACAATCGAAGAATTGTTTTGGTATCGACAAGTTAACTCAACTCTGTCTAGAAAGAGAGTATTGTGTTTTGTCAACTGAGAGGTGGGAGGAAAGGGAAAGGGAATAAGGGGGGAGAAAAGAATGGGTTGTTGGTCGTGGTGATCAAGTACATGGATGGCTCTTTGGAAAGGGTTTTTGTTTATGGGGGAGGCTCTTTGTTTCGAGGTTGGATGGTTTTGGGTGATAGATCGGGTTTCCTGGAACCCAAGATTAGAGCATCTGATTAGGCTGAAATTGCCCCCGATAGAGTTGGGGGTTAGCCTAAGGTTCGTGACACGAGTGCAAGATTAAGTTGGCAACAGTAGCCAGGAGGATTAATACTGCAGGGTGTCTGTCAAATATTCTCCCCCAAACAACCCACCGTACTACCAGCAACCGCCTAGACTGAATCGAATCCGCTCTCGGGCCTCACCACCAGGCGGTAAACCCTAACCCTGCAAATATCCTGCTCTACACACAATAGGTTGGCAACTTCCTCTGACTAGCTCCAGGGCCTTCTCGATCACTCAGAAAACGGCGTTTGCTCCAGCTACCACACCAAGAGCTCGACGGTCCTTTTTCTTTTAGAGCATCTGGCCTATTCGGTTACATAATCCGTGCTCCACACGTAATTTCGGCCGGCTTGACCGGAGTTCGGCGGACTCTGGTGGGCACCACACCCTAAGCGCTCGTGCTAATGCATGGCGGGGAAGAGCGGCGTTATCGCGAATGAGCGTAGTCTGCGGTATTGTGCCATCATTGACCTGTTGCTGGCAGTTGGTTACAACAGGGAAAGTAACAACCACTCATGCGGGGTCACTCGAGGTAGATGTGAATTGGGGCTGCAGGGGGTGGACATCGTAGATCCTGGCGAGATGAAGATGCAGCGTTGGGATGTAGATGTGTCGTGGATCGAAAGGGGGAAAGGGGGGGTTGCGATCTGAGTATCCCTAGTGATGACTATGAGAGCCAGCGAGTAGAGCCAGATGGGTTAGCATGATTGATGCTGAGAGTTGATGAACTACCTAACGTGGATACCTTACGCCTTTGGATGTTCCTCGCAGAGCCGCATTTCAGCGTCTGGGCAGTCTCGTTAGCAGTGTTTAAAACATTACGACCTTCTCAAAGGCTAACTTGCAAGAACTCGGGTTGAGTGAGTAAGATTTGAAGTGCTAACCCGTGATTAACTGCCCCACGACCTTGGTTGCCGTTCCCCTGCCCACTCGTGAGGACCCAATACCTAGTGTCAACCCGAAAGGCCAATGATTCCCCGTCGGAAGAATGGAACTGTTGTAATATGATACTCGAGAATAACCGTCAAGCCACTCCGAAAAAATATTAAAAATTAAAAATTAAAACGGGGAAGGAAGAGAAGGAAAATAATAATAATAAGTGCCATGGTCAAACAAGACGTAAAGCAAACATTTTCCCACCCCACGGCACATGGCAGCGGATGTATCCCGTTGGTTCCTGCATAAGCACGCCAACAAAGATGTCAATGACTGCGTTAGGGTTCTCACTGCATTCCCGTACAAGTAGTGACACAAGCTGTTTTTAGGCTACAGCCCCGAACTTTGCGACTATTCTCGGTCCTTAAATTAATAGCACTACTTCGGAGGGGGAGAGTTGGTAAAATCTACTACTTGGAACGGGTTTTAGAGGATAGTCTTGGGCAAAAGTAGACAGATGGAAAGGTTGGTTACTTGAAAGTGTTTTTTCGTGCTTGCCTCAAGACAATACACCAGCAAATATCACTCTTCATGACGGGAACGACGGCGGCACTCCAAGATGCTGCGGGCGAGGCTCGGCGATAACCCCGAACATGAGATGTGAATAGCAGCAACACTGGAGTAAAGGATCGAATATCGTAGGGTAATCAATGAACCGGCGCTCCGCAGGCTGTAAAGTTGGCCCGGATAGCGGTAGTTCAGCATCGGCAAACAGGAAAAAAAATGCAGGCACGGATCTGCGATGCGACAGTATCATATCATGGGTTAGCGGCGGGGTATGGCCCGCCCCGAGCCCTGGCCCCCGAAATCCTAGCACGAGGCTTGTTTTCTTCGGGTCATGATAAAGGAATTCGGACCGAGGCGAACTGCTTACGAGTCTTGGCATGGCGAACTACGAGAACCCTTTTTTGTCTTGCTTTGAATGGGGTGACAACTGGATATGACAGGCTTCATGGGATTCCATTAGCAACGGAAGACAGATGACGCACCGACGGCGGACAATAGGCGAAAAAATCCGCTGTGGTGGCAAAAGTCGAATGTTGTGAGGCTTTCGTTGCACCATCCTGCCTGCAGAGCATGCGCTGCGGTTGGTTGTCCAACACCTACTGGAGAGGTAACTCTAACGTTCCTGGCACAAGTTCCGATTGCCGGTATTCCGGTTCTGACGGTGGAGCATCTGGCATCCGTGCTTTTCATTCACCTTATTCGAGGCATCTCGTCCCTATGGGCCTGTGGAGATCGGCAGTGTGCGAACATCTGATACTGGCGCGGTACTCGAGTAGAATAAATCGCTTCGAGTGGCAAAGGCCCCGGGACACAGAAAGGGTTCCGACAGAAGCTTTCCATAGCCAGAGGACTGGGCAAAGAAAAACCCCCCCGTTCCTAGAACAATAAGATCTCCCTGTTCAGGATCTACCGTAAAAACTCTTGTAATTCACCATCCCCGCCGCCCTTTAATTTCCGCACTCAGGCAAAGGCTCCTGGGAAAGCTTAGCCTGTCCCCGACACGTATATAATATTATGCTACTGGATCCCGCAATTCCCTTGACCTGTCAAACTAAACCTATCCTAGCCTGGCTGGTTTCCGGCGATAACACGATAGCGGCTCTAAGACTTTTTACCCTATCCTTTCCCCGCCAAACCCAAAAACCTCACCCACCTCCTTCCCCTTCTTCACCCATCCACCACTCACACTAGCCTCCTCTCCACCATGGCTTCCACAACCTCCGTCATCGAGCTACACCCACTCCCTACCGCAACCTCTGGTCCACCCACCGACCCTGAGAACCTGTCCACCGTTTCCGATCCATTTAGTCTGTCTTCCGGACTCAAGACTTCTGAGGAAATCCATGACCTGACCGCTAGACACCGCAGCACGCGCTGGAATTCCTCCCGTGCTGAGCAAACTCGCGGCGAACCGAGCACCACCGGCGCCAACCATGGTGGAGGTAATAACAGCAATAAGAGAAAGCAGAAGGTTGACGTTAAGGGGATTCATGAATTCTACCAAAACCAGAATCAGTCAATCCAACAATTGCTGAAGCCTGTCGAGGAGCACAGGCGCGAGGCAAAGGATGAGAGAGGTGATACACGTATCCGCTATTTGATTGCTGTCCGTGGGAGTTTTGTTGCGAATATCATACTAGCCGTCCTACAACTTTATGGTGCTCTGTCTTCCGGATCCTTGTCACTTTTTGCGAGTTAGTATGCCCTTGGCAATCCTCCGGATCACTTGTATACTGGCACACTAACTATTCTTACCGTATTAGCAATGGCTGATTCCATCTTTGACCCATGCTCAAACCTCCTATTAATTCTCTCTCACCGTGCCGTTAACAAAGTGGACCCTAACAGATTCCCCTCTGGAAAGGCACGTCTTGAGAATGCGGGAAATATTGTCTTTTCTTTCCTCATGTGCGGGGTCTCGTTGATCTTGATTGTGTTATCAATTCAAGAGCTTGCAACGCACAAGGCAGGAGACGAGCTTAAGTTCCATCTGCCATCCATCATTGCTGTTGCTGTCGCTTTCGCCACAAAGTTGGCCCTATTCCTGTACTGCTGGGGCCTCCGAAACATCTATTCCCAGGTCAGAATTCTCTTGGAGGATCACCGCAATGACCTGCTCATAAATGGGTTTGGTATTCTCACTTCCGTGGGAGGATCAAAGTTGAGGTGGTGGTTGGATCCAGTTGGTGCCACCATCCTCAGTCTTCTAATTCTGGGATTGTGGTCCAGAGTCGCTTATCGTATGGCGCCCTCAGTTCACTGCTGATATTTCCCGAGCCTCACAAAAACTAACTGACAATACCGCTAGGCGAATTCCTGTTGCTGGTTGGCGTGACTGCCGATCAGTCCCTTCTTCGTCTAATCACTTACCTCTCCATGACCCATTCCCCACTTATTACCCAGATTGATACGGTCCGGGCATACCACAGCGGACCGAGAATCATTGTCGAAGTGGATGTAGTAATGTCTGCCACTACCGCTCTCCAGGTCACACACGACGTCGCGGAGGAGCTCCAAGTCAAGCTAGAGAGTTTGCCCGATGTTGAGAGGGCGTATGTTCACGTCGACTACGAGACTAGCCATAAGCCGGTATGTCAATCCCCACCTCTACCCCTCCCCCCGAAGGCAATGCTAACGTTGGGCCCACTAGGAACACTCCTTGAAAAAGGAATTGTAGGATGGGGCGGGTTTTGTTTGCTTGGTAGGCTGTACGGCATGGATAGTTAGTGAGTTCATGCTAGTTTCCGGACGCAGAGTTTTAGTGGCTGTAGCTTTCTGTGGTTGCGCTTGTGGCGCGGTTTTCTTTTTCCCCTATTTCGTTTGTTTCGCATAAATTTCGATGACTACTTTTGCAATACCTCTCTTGTATGATACATTGTTAACATGAGCTTGGTTGTGCTCGGCTTGGTCCTGGAGTGAAAGAGGGCTCGGGTGATCATAGCACCAATATTAGTATTGGAGCTTTGCTCCGCTCAATAGAGGTGGGAAAATCAAGCCCAAGTTATTGCTGGGATCCTGTTCGTGCTGAAAGTCAGGCCGTTGGCTCCATTTTTCACATTTCACGAAATACAGGGGCAGGCTATATCCCCTACTCGCAATGTATAGATAAAGCTTTTAGTTGGGTAAAAATAAAATAAAAGTCCACAGACACACTCTCGTCCTACGCATGACAAAAAAGCTCCCCTGATGATAACCACAATTCCCCCGGCAGCACGCTCCGGGCATCCATAAGTTACCCGCAAAAGCCGTCTCAACAAAAAAGAAATAACACCAGTGCTAATACACCTACATAGCAAGTCGGTTGAAGGTGAAAACCCGCTGACAAAAGCCCACAAGCTCGTAGCTTACATAATTGGAGGACTTCCCGCAGGAATCTGGAAGAGATAGAGAAGTGGTCTTGGCATATTTTCACGCCAGAATCTAGAAAATCAACTTCTAAATTCTAAAATTTCTAAAATTTGAACCATCCATTCCCCCCTGGTTCGGATTTGGAAAGGTTTTAGAATCTGAAAACTTGTATCCAATTGGCCAGCCAGCCCTAAGGCTACAATTCTCGACACACTAGGCCCCCAGTTTTCAATGCACAAAATGAAGAACTAACAAGCTAGTACATACCGCAGGACACAATCCTATGAAAAAAAATAACTTCTTACTCGTACCATACCCATCAGGTTTCATATTATGTTGTGGTTTCGTTTTTCCACAATGATCATTATCTAAGAAAATTTGAAAAATCGGGGTTTTTTTTCTATGGGAACAACAAAACAAACCTGCGATCCAGATTCTTGCTGGTTGAGCTGGCGTACCTCGGGAATGTACTGCTATGGGTGTCAAAGCCTGTATTGGCACGGCTCCTATTAGTTTATAATGAAATATGATTGAATTGCACCAAGCTCCCAGATTTTTTTTCCAGATTCCTACGGGAAATTCTCCATTACATTATCCGATACCGGCAGATATAAGGTTGAAAGTACAGGGCCCAGTACCTACATCTAGCCCATGCAGCCATGCTTACCTCCGGATGTCCAAGCGTGGATGGAAACGGTAGTATGGCTAACTATGACATGATACAATGCTCTGGACCACGGTATGGATTCTAGTTAATTGAATGGGGAAGCGGGGGGGGGGGAAGCGGACCAATCAACCAATTAATCGCCCAGTATTCCGCCCTTCTGCACCATAAAGACAAACCCTACAGTAGCACCATAATTCCCCAACGACAATGACCTGACCTGGTCCATGTGGATATACCGGTATACGGCGCCATCTCCTGGACTGGCATGAAAAACGTTGCACGGCTCCTTGTCGACGTTTGAGGCATGGATGATCATGCGAGCAAGGAGGTCTTGAGCGAGTGATGGCTGGCCTCAGTACTCGTACGATGATGTAACTCAGATTGGTTATCGTCTGGGGTCTACACATCCGCGGAATCTATGATACCAGTACTGTTGTATCAGAAAAGCCGCTGTCCAACCTCTGAGAACTGACAGGCAGCACGACATTTCAGATGACTCAGGAGAGGGTATCTATGATGGGTGAAGAAAGAAGGGTCGCACCCCGGTTGTGGGTGTGAGTGTACGCGGGTACCTGCCTAGCTTCCTACCGGCATTTTACGAGATCGCTGCGCAATAATTAGCGGTATAGCTAAGCTTTCCATCCCGGGAATTGATCCAACCAATCGGGAGGGGTTTCTAGTTGATTATTTCGATGCACTATTTTACTGTATCATAGACAGCCCTCCCTAGCCAACCCGGAAACCCC
>Ga0307513_10003677_pt1 | contig 20745 bp, 24 predicted proteins | sample 15_EM_MG_FD_202174 | JGI IMG/M metagenome (GOLD analysis project Ga0307513, IMG submission 202174) | Populus trichocarpa ectomycorrhiza microbial communities from riparian zone in the Pacific Northwest, United States - 15_EM | ecosystem: Host-associated > Plants > Roots > Unclassified | place...
CTTTAGAAAATGACCGGACGGGACGACAAAATGCCGTCCGTTCTCGTCCTTGAACTTCCAGGACGGCCGTCATTACGAAGGACGACGAGCCCCATGATGTGAGACATCTTCTGGTATGGGACGGTAAGTCCCTACATAGGGCCGCCGGGGATGATGGGGGACGGCGGGGGAAGGCGGAAAACATCGGAAAACAGCGGAAGACGGCGGGGGACGGCGGGGGACGACAGAGGACGGCGGGGGACGACGGGGGACGACACAATGTCGTCCGTCCTGGTCCTTGGCTCTTACTTGTCGGGCAAGTTCGGAAAATGACTGGACGGGACGACACAATGTCGTCCGTCCTGGTCCCTTGTTTTAACCTGTCGGGCAAGTTTTGGAAAAGACGGGACGGGACGACGAAATGTCGTCCGTCCTCGTCCTGGCCCAGGACGGACGGACTGCCCCGTTGCGAACACTGGCCTATATAGCCTAGGCCGGCCTACTCTTAGCGAGCCGCGATGCAGTCTCCACCGCAAAAATTCATAATTAATGTTCTCCGATTACTATGTAGCATTGAAAATAGATGAACAATTTCGCTTTAATAGCAAAAATACTTGAGATACAGTAGTTAATTAATTGATTAAATTAATTGTAGAAAAAAATCGAGGACACAGAAGTTGAAAGAGGTGGGGGAATCAAGATACCCTTGAGGCGTTCTCTTCCGAACGCTAATCATCATCGGGCTTAATAGCGCCTATCAGGCCTGATAGGCTTTCGCAGGCCGCTCGAATTCGGCCTGTATCGGCCCAGGCCATTTCAAGAGTGGTCTATGAGCGGCCTGGCTTGTTGGGAACACTGACTAGACCAACTCTTAGCCCAATCACGGGCGGCCAGGCAGCTCCCACGATAGAGCGACTTCAGTTATCCTCGGCAGTGTTCTCAACGGTCCGGGGCACCTATAGGGCCCCGCGGGGGGACTGCCAAGAGCCCTGGACCGGACGGGACGGCAAAATGCGGTCCGCACCCGTCCTGGAAACTCCAGGACGGCCGTCATTGTGGAGGATGGCGGTAAGACAAATTAGCGTGGGGGATTGCAGAGGGCTGTGGGGACTACAGGGGACTACAGGGGACTACGCGGGCTACGCGGACTACGAGGGACTATGTATGAATCCTATCGACAACCACGTTTCCTTATAGCCACCCCGAGAAGATACAGAAATTCGTCAAATAATATCTAAACAAAGCGAATGCTATCTGGTAGACATAAATTGGCGTAGAACCTTTCCCATGATATACGGCAAGGGAAGGATATCAAGCAGGACCCTGGATATTGTCTATGGTGGGATTAACTCTGACGTGGATCGGATGGAAAGCACCTTGAAGGAACCGGAATTCTATTCACTTGGTGTTCGTTCTTCCCCTGTTGTCTGAAATTGATGTGTACTTTTATTCTCTCGTTTTACATTGATTTTCTGCTCTGATTTAGTGGTCAACCTTATAAAGCTATGAGTTTCATGTGTTAAAACACGCCTGTGAGACATACATAATCGCATACCCAGCTTGCAGTCCCCATATTACCAGACCCCCGGGGTGCTGGGGAATATGGGATGAGGTAAGCAATCACGGGGGAGATTGCTTACTAATTGGGTTGGTTCCCGAGCAATGATGAAACATTTCTCAGCTAAACATGAAACATTTTTCACCGGAGACGGCGGGGGGCATAGTCCTTTGCGCCGGGGCGCCGGGCAAGTTTTGAAAAGGACGGGATGGGACCGCTTAACGCCGTCCACCGCCATCCGCCTCCAGGAAGGACGGACTGCCCCGTTGAGAACACTGATACCAGCTACGACCAATGAAGAATAGCCTAGGTGTCAGAAGCACGTACAAACAAAAGGTGGGAAGGATGGAGCCTTCGGAGTTGAAGAAAGCAAGACTTCCAGGGATTGTTCGGATTTGGATCCCCATTGTGGTGCATCCTTTGTGGGAGGATGATATATGCCATGCCAGAGTGATCTGGATTGAGTCAAACGATGTGAATAGTGATGAGATTCTCGATGTTGACATGTCTAGACGGGTGTCAAGGTGTTTCCATAGTGTATACGAGTACTACAATAGTTTAACTAATTCCCGACTTCTAGGATGGTCAAATATAAAGATGGTAACTCCTCCTGGACTCGTGATAAAAAATGTGACTGGCAAAGGTGGGGGATGGATACTTCCCTGATTTTGATACCATTCGCTCAAGCTACTGATGGAGGTTCGCTAACAAGTGTGCACTCAGAGGTGTTGTTGGGTAGAGAGGTTGGGGTGTGTATTCTCTATGGAGGTTGCTAGCTACAGTTCGCATTAAGTAGTGAAAACGCTGCCCCTACATGTGATAGCCCTAGGTCTCTCCATATGCCCTATTCATCTGTACATGCCCTAGAATGTTACTGATGGCTACACTCTGGTGTTCCTTTATTCATGTAAGCATGCCCTGTACCTGCACTATCTCTGCTCTTAGGCAGTCGCCCACTGGTGGGATTATTATACAATCACCTACCACACCCACTCATCACCTCCTCTAAACCTGCTCAACATCAGCTATTCAATTTCACCCAGAACTCCGGTTGGAATTATCCCCCACTCTCCACTCAATGCTCCCTCCTTCCTAACTCTTCCACTTCAACTGACGTGCAAATGAATTTGCTGGGTAGGCAGCCATATTCCTGTATTTTATCACAGGGGCACAAAGCAACAAACTCAAGCGAAAGGAGAAGCACCAAGCACAACAGCATGACCACAATGAGATAATTGAAAAGCTGCCTAGCAAACTGGAAGTAGAGAAGGGAGCAAGAAAGGAACAGAATGAGAAGTACAATATGGTAAAGAAGAAGAATCAAGAAATGAGCAAGGATTTAAAAAGTATGAAAGAGAAGTTGAAGGATGAAACCAACAGCACTGGGCAATTGGAAAAACAACTAAATGCAACAATAAAGGAGACTAGTGTTGCAATTGTTGCTGCAGTTGGCCTGAAGGCCATATAGAAGAAATGAGCTAGTGTCAAGGAACAAGGTGAGGCAGCAAACAGTTACGACAGCTGCGGAAAGAAAAAATATGAAATCCAGATCGCAAGTTCTGCAAATATGGTTGTGAGAATAAGGGGCAAATGGTGGAGTTGGCACATTCTGCATGTTTTATTTTCCTCTCATCACAACTACTATACTAAAGGATGAGAGAGACTCATACTTTTTACAAACTATAGCAAATAGTGGTTAGGAGTAATTGATACCCGGAATCCAGTTGCTCATCAAGTGACTGGTAAAGATGTACTGGAGATTGTTTTGCATTGCAATTACCAGTTGCATCAGCTTGTGGAGCAATCCTGCTGATTCCTTTGGGCTATATCCCCAGGTCACTGAGATATGGCTACTCCAGCACAAAAATGCTCTTGTATTTTACAATTGTAAGTTGTAGTTATTATTTTAAACAGTGTTCCATTATTTACTAATAATCGAAAGCCTCAGATTGGGAACTGAAGTGTTTAGGCTATTAGCCTATCACATCTGCACCAATCACATACTTCGCTGCACCTCTCTACTTCTTCACTCACTTCTTCCCAGTTTGCATGACTGTTGCCCCTCTTTTCCAAAAGTGATCATTCAGGGAAATCAAGGTGGCTCAGGTGGTGGTTCATATTGTTTAAGCTTTTTTGTTTTTTTGACTTTTATTTTATTTTGTTGGTTTTATCTTCTGATCGTCTGAGTTTCTTTTATTTGGATAATGAGATGCCTGTAAGTGAGTTACTATTTAATCTTCTTCAATGAGCTTGGGTAGTTTATGACAATTCTGTATTTGGTTACTTCAGTTTTTACTGCACAAACCTGAATATTTTATTATTTTCAGAGAATTCAAATTTCAAATTTCTTTTGCAACAATGTTGCTGGCATCATTATCCTCTTATCTAGTTCTATCCTGATATCTCTCCTCCTCTAACAAGGTGGCACGTTCATATCCAGTATTTCCAATGGTCTGGGGACCGGGCGGGGCAAGCCGTGTGACTGCCAAGGGCCCTGAATAGGACAGGATGGCTATCGATGGTCCATCCAGCAGGGCCAAACTGAAGGACCATCTTTGGCCCGGGTCGGGACCCCACACAGTCAGATATTTTAGATTAGTCCAAGGTTGGTGGGCAGCAGGGGATAGCCTCGAACAACAAAAGTGATGTCCCATGATGTGAAAAGAATTCATGGGGGGTGTGTGATTTTGGCTTGGCTGGCATGGGGGGTCCAAGCTCTGAGACTATAGTCCTCTATTATCCTTCTGGGCCTCACCTTCTCGGGCGTAGTTCATCCTCGCCCCCTCAAAAAGACCACCTATGAGTTATAGTGCATCCCGACCTCTCCTCATGATGGTATGCCAAGACAGTTGGGAACACTGATACTCAGAGCATAGAAACACACCAACCATGGTGAGGTTACCAGATAAGGAGAACTTAGGGGGCGAGGGGGTGTAGTGGATTTCCTTCCAATCTCTAAGCCCTTGACTTACCCCAAATCCAGCTGTCCCAGACTGTGCAACAATCTCCTAGCTCTTTACTTTAGAATCAATAACAGGGCTCTGTACCTACGAGATTTAAGAAGAAGTAGTGCCTCTGCCATTAGATGCAGAGCGGTCCGGAGCAATAATCTGCTTTGCAGTACTGTTACAACACTACTGCTTGTTAATTTTAAATGACTAATACCGTAGAGTAAACTATTGTTGTCAGTTCCAATACTCAATGCCGGTATTTCTTACTATGAAATCTGATGCCGAGTAATCACGCTCTCCACACTCTCTGCTCATATCTATTTAAAGTGGCAGTGCCAGGCACTCACAATGACTGGGGCTCATTGCAGTCGCTCGTATTTGTTATAATATTATTATCATGAATAAAACCAAAATGAGAACAGATAGAATTAATGTTCGTTATGGGGCAGGGCGGGGCGGGTTTTCACGCACGAGACCCTGCACTTACACAGGGCCGGGGGGGTATGTTTCGTGTAATCCGTGCCCTGCTCCCGTCCGGGGCCCACCCGCAATCATTCCATAAACGGGACCCCGTTAGTTACCACCTATTTTTAACGGGGACCCGTGGGAGGTATGGGTGGGGCGGGGGCCTGTGTGGGGACAGGGACAGGGAATGCCGCAAAAGAAACCCTGCCCCAGGCCGTTGAGTGGGGCGGGGCGTGGAACAGCACCAGGTGCTGGCATTATTCGGGGCTCCACCCGCCCCATAACGAACTCTACTTATAATGGGGGAATAAAGATGAAGGAAAGCTCGGGCAAACTCGGAGTATGTCTGCATCACTTATACTCTATATGGCCTCTCTATGCACAATATGCAGACCCTTCAATCTAGCCTTTTACAACTAGTTTGGAACAATTTACGAACTTGGACAGTTTCAAAACTCGACCCCCGGATGATTGTAGTAGTCAACCACTCCCCCTCATCGTTACTGTACTCCATCATAATTCTGAGCCTCCAACAATGTCGATGGCTGTATAGAGATTGTCTGCATTGTCAACCTTATTTGGTCAAGAAGTCTTAAATTTTGCTCTAGAGATTAGTTCTTTCCCATTTCGGACATTCTATGGGACCCTAAGTTCCGCCCCCAGAACGAACATTCTCGACTGGCAACCTCTCTCATAGCAAAAGGTAAATTTGTCTAAGCGCAAGAAATACTGATAGATTAAGTTTCATTAAGATGTGAAGGGCGGTTCTTAGCTCACTAACCTACTCATGCAAGAGGGTAGTTACAAAGCCAACATGAAATCAGGATTTTGGGTCATATAAAGCTATATGTAGCAGGCGCCACAGAGGATGAGGCGGGTTAGATCTTTGGTGTTCTTGTCTGCAATATTATGACTTATTGTGTATTTAAACCTCAAGCTGAGCTCTTTCCCCACTCACTCTCAGTGCTAGCCCTCACTCTCAAGAGCCTCTTTCGGGGTCGGAGGAACTTCTTTTTCAGCTACGGGGTTCGGGCACAGCGGATTCGGAGTTCAGATACGGATTGACACAAGTCGATTGTATATAGCAGATATAAAAGAATACGATTCAGACAAAAGGTTTATCAAAGGAATGGACAATCGGAAAGCGACCAAACACAAGTAATGAATAAGAAAAGACACACAAAGAAAGAAGCCAATGATGATGAACTTATAATGAACAAATCAAGGGAAAAACAAGCTTCCTTATATCCTATCCTTCCTCTGTAACATGCTACCAGCGCATGCACAATCCTGCTCCTCGGTTCCTCCCACTCAGTAGTTGCGATATCCTCTTTCCCGAACCAGATCCGATGTTTGATCAGAATTTCCCGATGGTATCGACAAAGTGGCCAGCCATAGGTTGTGTGTGAAACCGAGGGTAAAGCTGATGTTCGGTTATCGTGAGGGTTCCTGTTTCAGTGCGGTGTGATTCGAGTTTGATCCTGTTTCGTCGAGTATGCAGGATCAATGTCGGATATTGTCTGAAGCTAATGATGGTGGCACAGCCCTTGAGCAACGGTGTGTAACAGATGATAGTAGTAGTGTTTCTTATCCAGCGCGCATGAGAATATATGCACATGATGAGCAGCCTAATTTCCAACACTTCTATACTAATTGTTCTAATAGTGACCTATAGGTTTACATCAAATTATACTACCGTAATAATATCATAGTAGCTCACCCTATACACTCTATGCAAAATTAGAGTTTCAGTCCAGCTGCCAGCACCTAGCGAGTGATAGCCTGTGCTGGTATGGGGGTTAGGGTTACAACAAATGCAGTCTCCGATTTCAGGAATTTATTACAAAAGAAATAGAGATCCCTCGGGCAGACAGGGCTAGGACACAGAACCACACCGGAGGCACACCAGAAAAAGAGAAAAAGAAAGCTAAAAAACATCACATTAATCAATTAACTCTCTCACTTCTGCGCTCCAAGGGGAAAGAAGGTAAAAAGCTTAGATTCCTACTGTACTCGTAATTTTCTGACGTTTGTGAACACAGCTGTTATTGCAATCAGGGAAAAAACCCCACCAGAGCCTCAGGTTGTGGATGGCCTATGGGTATATGCTGGCTAGTTGGGTTGATGGCTTTCATGGCGCAGCCAATAGATCTCTCTGTCCTGTATTTAAGAACCTTCTGTACCATAGCACTCGACAAGGAAGGGCGCTCCCCTCAAGACCCCCGAGAGGTCTCCCACAGCACCACTGATTAATATTCGTGTCGTTTACCGAGTGCGGGTATGCGTCGTGATCTTGTGACGAAATGCGGTAAGTTACCCGTAGCTGTGGGGTGGATAACGATAGACGAATCTGAGTGGGGCGCTTACGAACCACCATTTCACCTACTCCCGGATCGCAACACAAAATGCCGGAGTTGGAGTACTTGGGCGCAAATTAATGATCCGGAAGAAGTGACAAACAAAATGTATGGTTGCAACACAGATATCGAGGTCACTCTTTCCGGATCTTTAATTTGCGACCGAGTACGAATAATTCAATGAAAAATAGAAAAGGCCACTAGAACCTATGAATAATTCTGGAAAGAGGACCTGTAGGATATTGGGGGGGTCTTAATCTTGCCAAGGTTGCGGCGTCGGCCGCAATCCCCGAATGTTCGCTGGCTCACAACCGGGGACACGCTAAAGAGTACCTGACAGCTCAACGGTAATTTACAGCGCAATGGTAATTTGTGGCTTAGCAGAGAAACACTGTAATAAAACCCCAACTTATGACATAACCACACTTCATCAGAGAATTTTGTTACTGAACACAGTATTGACATTTAATACATATTGATGTTTTTACACACAGCTTTCTTCTTCTTGTCTAACTCGACAACATATACACTTCAGCTTGAGAACAAATATACAATACATTGGATACGATCATGCCACCAATATGAAAGTCAGCGCTTATACCTCCCAGTCAACGGGTTGAACCATATGGCGATATTGAGGCCTGTATGCAAGCAGCACTTAAGTTCCTCCACACCACGCAGGATGATGATCCAGACCTCTCGGCTCTTGCCACGAGCTACGAAATACCAGTCAGCGTACTTCAGGCACTCTGGGAAGCGCGCCAATCGAAGCAAGAACCATCTGCAGCTAACCAAAAGCTGTCTGAAGACCAGGAAGTTGCAGTCCGCCAATACCGAGACCGACTTGATATGGTTGGAACAAGTACCAGACTTCCAATAGTGACTGGCTGCGCCAATACTATGCTGCAGCAGGCTCATACCGGCCCCTCTACTGTACCTGTTCTAAGTGAGCAATGGTCACGGCATTTTCTAAGTCAGCATCCAGAATACTTTATATGCAAGTAACATATCATAGATGCGGATCACATGAATGCACACCAGCCTGAGGATATACAAAACGGGTTTGAGAGATACCAAGCAGTTAGCAAGGAGTAAACTATTGAGATTGGAGATATCTACAACTTTGATGAAACTGGATTTCCCATCGGTATCGGAGAAGATCAATGTATCATTACGAGAGATCCCCCCCACCCCTGCTTTCTTGGCAGCTCTACTAATAGAGAGTTTGTCACTCTCTCTGAAACTATTAGTGGTGGCAGTATTGACCTGCCTCCCATGATTAGTGTTCGTTACGTGGCGGGGCGGGGCGGGTTTTCACTCGCCAGACCCCGCCCTTACACGGGGCCAGGGGGGTATTTTTCGGGTATTCCCAGCCCCGCCCCCATCCAGGGCCCACCAGGACTCATTCTCAGGACGGGGCCCCGTTTGTTACCACGTATTTTTAACGGGGACCCATCTGTGGTATGGGTGGGGCAGGGGCCTGAGCGGGGACAGGGGCAGGGAATGCCGAAAAATACCCCGCGCCCCAGGCAATTGAGTGGGGCGGAGCGGGGCAAAAGGCCGGGGGCCCGCGTTTTTTGGGGCCCCGTCCGCCCCGTAACGAACTCTACCCATGATTACTGTTCCAGGAGTTATACACCAAGCTGCCTGGTATGTCAACACCTCTATACTAGACAACTACCTAGTTGGAACATTTGAGAAAGGTTATACAAATGACGAGTTGAGAATAAAGTGCCTTGTCCACTTTGAAAGGTTCTCCTCCTTGTGCTAAGTGGGTACATATTGCCTACTACTACTGCATAGTTATGGCTCTCACTGTACAAAAGAGTTTATTGACTATTGCAATTTACACAATGTTATTCCCTTCTTCCTCCCTCCTGACTCAAGTCACCTTCCACAAATCTTGGATGTGGTGGTCTTCCAACTCTACAACCACTACCATACAGAGGCGGTCGAAGCAGCAACCTGTTCTGGGCCTAGTGAGTTCGATAAAGTTAAGTTCTTGGATAAAATAGATTCCATACATCAGCAAACATTTAAAAAGTCAACAATTTGCTCAGCTTTCGAACCTACCGGCATTATTTCATACAATCCAGATATTGTAATTTCGAAGGTGCAAGAGGCTTGGGCCACTTCCATCCCGCCAGCAACACAACCACAAGTTACCTCACTTACTATGCCGCTTACCATTTATAGCCTTAAGAGGCAGGGAGATGAACTACTACGTCTGGCAGGAGATTTCTCTTCTAGCTTGCAGCACAAGTTGAAACTTGTTTTACAAGGATAATTAGCCCAAGCGCAGTCAGGAGGTTTAGCAATGGAGAACTTGGAACATACTCAAGTAGCAGAACAGGAAAGAAGTACCAAGGGCAAGTTTCAGAACAGAAGCCAAGTGCAAAAGGGAGGGGTTATTTATCCATCAGAGGAACGTCAATGTATTGTTGATTACTGGGCCCCTGGCCCAAATCCCAGCTGAACGCTCCAGGGCAGGGCGTGCTTTTTTTTAGGGGTCCCTGCCCCTGCCCCCAACCCTACCCCTTCCCCAGACAGGCCCAGATTAAAACATGTGGGGAGAAACAGGGCCCGATCTAGAGAATGAAGCGGGGACTCCCCCCCGACTGGGGCACGGCGGCGATCACCCCCAAAATAACCCCCCTGGCCCATTGGAAGGGTGGTGTCTGCCAAGTGAAAACCTGCCCTGCCCTGCCCCGTAACAAACTCTTGTCAACTGGTTAAAAAGAGAGATAAGGCTGAGGTTGAAAAAGCAGAACAACAGTTGCATAAAGCACAAAATGCTAGATAGAGAGCTCAACAAGCTGACCATAAGCTGTTTCTTGATGAGATCAAGGCAAAGGCAAATGAGATGAAGGCTAGGATAGATGACAAAGCGAGAGCTGAGGCTGAGGTAAAAGCTAGAACTACTCTTCAAGCATATAGGAAGAAAGTATCTAGGCTGATTATTAAGGGAATTAAGCAACATGTCAAGTTGCAGGATTAAATATGTAATATAATACTAGTTTAAAATGTTTTGTTACGCTACAAAGCTGTGGTGAGCCACAAATTCATGCTAAGCCACAAATTACCGTTGAGCTGTCAGGCACTCTTTAGAGCCCCGGTTGTGAGCCAGGAACATTCGGGGGTTGCGGCCGACGCCGCAACCTTGGCACGATTAGGCCACTAAGATGTTTATTCTTTGCGCCCGTGTGGTTAGTAACTCAGTCGGTTCAGGTGGCTAAAGGCGGCTTTTGGTGGGGAGAGCGGGACAAGCAAATAGGGCGCCGCTAGCTATGATACCCTGTACTAGTACTTGTATAAAGCGGGATATATTCCCGAGCTAAAAGAGGAAATGATGGGCTCTAGACGAACATCTTTCCCAACTGGATGATAATGCGCTACCCTCGCCCCCCAGGACAATCTGTATAACTACGGGCGCAAATATTGATTGCGAAACAACCACTAGATGAGAAACTTGACAAAACATATTGGAGGTAATAAGGATGCCAGTAGGTGTCAAACAAGCGCTCCGAGCACAGATGTCTACTGCACCACGAAAAGTTCTCGAACGAATGTGGGAGTGTTAAACGAAGGAACGTAGATAAACTGGATAAGGAAAGGGAAAAAAGAAAGTGGGAAAGGGGGGGGGGAATTACCCCAGAATTTTCGGTGCGGAGAAAATTGAAGGATCTTAAGTCAAATCACAACTCTTTAGCCTCTCATTTCCCCCCCAATGCTTTCCAATTCAACAGAAACGACCTTTAGCCACAAGTAATGAAAAACCCTTCCCAAGTAAGATCCCAAATAACGTAGTCATTATCCCAAACCGGGACTGCAGCAAACCCGTACCTGGTATCATTCGCCCGGCAAGTTATTGGGAGCCCGGGGCCCTCTACCAAAGTCGCCTGGCCCGTACCAGTAGGCGGAACCAGAAAGGTTCCCAGATAATTATCGAGGAGAGGCTTGGTATTCCAGGTATCCACGGGTACGGGGAGCCTGAGCGTAGTGAGCAATCGTATCCTGCGCGAGCCGGTAGCTCCAAAGGCCCCGGAGAAGTTGATGGTGCACACTCCAGTGCAGGGGGGGAGAACCAAGCCAAAATAGGTCTCGACGGCGTGAGCCCCATTCGTGCGGGAGACCTCGGAGATGTTGGTTAGGATGAGAGTGTCTGGGAAGTCTTCTTTGACCACGGATATCCATTGCGGGCGGAGGATCGTCGCGCGGCCAGTTAAGTCTGGAAGTGTCAACCCGGTGGCCAGGGTGGAGAGGATGGAGACTGCAGCGATGAGAATAAACTTCATCATTTGTAGGAGATGACGGTGATTTTCCTCTGCCTAGAGAAGGTAGATATATAAAAGTAAGGCGGTGGCTTAGCAGTAGACAGAGAAGTAGTATATAGAGACTTCGGATGCCTGGGAGGGTGATGAAGGAAACATGATCCGCGGATATACCCAGGGTATTTATCATATTCCATTTCCCCCATCAACTCTGCACTTCTACGCTCGAATCGTTACTTCAGTCTGAACAAAAATTGCACAACCTGAAAAATCTCACTTTGCGATAGAATATGAACGCGAATGGGCATGCCCACTACGTATCATAGTATGATACCAAGAATAGAGCGAGCCCCAAAAAAATATTGTCTAGTTGTCAAATTGCCATAGGACTGCAGTTTACCCTCCCTTTGGTCAGAAAGTTAGGGCAACAGTAAGGTACTATACCATACCGATACATATATTATTATTATGGTATTTATCCCAACCAAGCTTCCCAGCACCCCACCCTACAGCTTCCACACACCCTCACCCTCTTCAAAAGATTTAGCGGATCTCATCGCTAGATTGTAGTATAGCTACTAACTTTAGTAGCTTGCGCCCCGCCAAGTACATACCCTAGGTACTCACAAACCCTGCACTGGTTACCGATGCTGCTCACGTGCTTGGAAGCCATGGTAGGGGAAGATAAGCTTTCCTTAAGCTTGACTAACACACATGTTACCGTTGGATGCCCTATGAAGCGGCCTTAAAGTTATAGCCGAACCAAAATAGGAAATGATCGACCCCAAACACACATCTCCCCTAACAGCATGATAATCGACTCTCTTCTCCCCCAGGGACACGATTGTTTAACAACGACTGCAAACATTGATTACGAAGCAATCATTGGGATGACAAACTTAGCAAGATATTGCGAGTATATGAGGATGCCACAAAGCGTTATTAATTAAGACCTCCAAGCGTATACATCTACAGTAATGTCAAAAGTTCTTGAATGAATGTAAAAATATTAAACTAAGGAGCGCAGTTAAACTGGGGGGGGAAACGAAAAACAGAAGGTGGGAAAAAGGAGGGGGAATTGCCCGAGAATTTTCAGTGCGAGGGAAATTGAACCAAACCCCAACACACTAGCCCCCCACCTGCCTCCCAATTCCTTCCCATTCAACGGAAGCGACCCTTAGTTACAAGTAATGATAAGCCCTCCCTTAGTAATATCCCAAGTAAGGTAATCTTCATCCCCAACCGGGATCACAGCAAATCCGTAGTTGGTAGTAGTCATAGGGCAGGGGAAAGTCAACCCAAAATCCTCCACTACAGTTGCTGGGCCCGTAGCAGTAGGCGGAACCAGAAAGGTTCCCTTATGAACATCGAGGAAAGGCCTAGTATTCCAGGAACCCCTGTCAACGGGGCACGTGGACGTACTGAATAGTTGCAGTGTGCGGCGGCCAGTAGCGGAGATGGCGTCGGAGAAGCTGATGGTGCACGAGCCAGTGCAGGCGGGGAGAACGAAGCAGAAAAAGGTCTCGACGGTGTGAGCCCCATTTGTACGGGAGGCCTCGGCGATGTTGGTCGAGGGGACGGGAGTGTCTGGGGAGTCCTCTTTGACCGCGATGGCGAGTTCCGGGCGGATGGCCGTCGCACGGGGAGTTAGGTCTGGTAGTGCAAAACCGGATGCCAGAGTGGAGAGGATGGAAGCAGCAGCGATGAGAACAAACTTCATCATTGGTAGGAGATGAGGGTGTGTTTCCTCTATGTAGAAAAAGGTAGATATATAAATCTAAGGAGGCGGCCTAGTAGTAGTCGCAGAAGTAGTGTCTAGAGATTTCGGATGACAAGGAGGAGGATGAAGGAAACGGGATCCGTGGATATACCTAGGGTATTTATCCCATTCCATTTCCCCCATTAACTCTGCACTTCCACGCCCAATCATTGCTTCAGTCGGAACCAAAATTGTGCAACCTGAAAAGTCTCACTTTACGATAGAATGTGAGCAGGAATGGGCACGTGTTACCTAGAATAGAGCGAGCCCGTCAATAGGGTCGTCCAAAAAAGATTACCTAGTTTCTCAAATTACCATAGGGATGCAGTTTACTACCCTCCCCTTTGTCAGATGAACACGAGCATGGGTAACTCCGATCGAGTTGTACGAGCTCAGAAAAACAAATTTTCATACTGCACTTGTAATTCCTTCACCTTTGCGAAGATAAGTGCTATTATATACGTCCAGAAATAGTCCGTAGCCTCAAGATTTTAGAGGCCCTCAGTAGCAGCCGCGTTCACAAGAGAAAATTTGGGCAACATTACGATACCATACCGGTACCAATATATGATATCATACCAACCCGGCTTCCCACCACCTCCACCCCACAGCTTCCACACACCTTCACCTCTCCAAGAAGTTACCGGATCTCACCGCAGGGGTGGGGCAAAGCTACTAGTGGCTTGCGCGCCGCCTAGTACATACACTAGGTACTCACAAACTCCGTACTAGCTACCAATGATGCCCACGTGCTCGGGGGCTACGGCGGGGAAAGATAGGCTTTATTTAAGCGGGACTGACACATGCCACGGCCAGCCCTATATCAAGCGGCAATCAAGTTATCGCCTAGTCAAAATAGGAAATGATCGGCCCCGATCACACATCTCCCCTACCTGCATGATAATCGACTATCCTCTCCCCCCAGGGCCACAACTGTGTAATAACGGCTGCAAACATTGATTACAAAACAATCATTGGGATGAGGAACTTAACGAAACATATTGCGAATATATGAGCATGTCACAAAGCGTAATTAAATAACCCCTCAAAGCGTATACATCTACCGAAATATCAAAAGTTCTTGAAAGAATGTAGAAATCTTAAACTGAGGAGCTTAGCTAAACTGGAAAAGGAAAAGGAAAAAAAAGTTGGAAAAAGGGGGGATTGCCCCAGAATTTTCAGTGGTAGGAAAATTGAAAGATCTTTTAACCAAATCCCAACTCTTTCGCCTCTCATCCCCCCTGTAATGCTTTCTCATTCAACGGAAGCGATCCTTAGCCACAAGTAATGATAAACCCTCCGTTGGTAATATCCCAAGTAACGCTGTCATAATCCCCAACGGGGACCACAGCAAACCCATGGTTTGTAGTAGTCGCCGGGCAGGGGAACTTCGGGTCAATGCCCACAGATGGCGGAACAAGAAAGGTTCCCAGATAAGCATTCAGGGGAGGACTCGTACTCATACTATCCCCGACAACGGGGCACCTGAAGGTACTGAACAGTTGCATCGTGCGACTGCCACTAGCGGAGATGGCGTCGGAGAAGCTGATGGTGCACACCCCAGCGCAGGCGGAGAGAACGAAGCAGAGAAAGGTCTCGACTGTGTGAGCCCCACCCCTACGGGAGACCTCGACGATGTTGGTTGGGGGGAAGGCAGTGTCTGGGGAGTCTTCTTTGACCACGATGGCGAGTTCCGGGCGGATGGCCGTCGCACGGGGAGTTAGGTCTGGTAGTGCCAAACCGGATGCTAGGGTGGAGAGGATGGAGACTGCCGCGAGTAGAATAAACTTCATCATTGGTAGGAGGTGACGGCGTTTTTCCTCTGTTTAGAAAAAGGTACTGTAGATATATAAAAGTAGTGAGATGGCCTAGTAGTAGTCGCAGATGTAGTATCTAGAGACTTTGGATGCCCGGGAGGATGGTGAGGGAAACGGGATCCACGGATATACCTAGGGTATTTATCCTATTCCCTTTCCCCTATTAACTCTGGACTTCCACGCTCTAATTATTTCTTCAATCTGAACCAAATTGTGCAACCTGAAAAGTCTCACTTTACGATAGAATGCGAGCGCGAATGGGCATGCCCACCACGTGCTACCTAAAATAGAGCGAGAACGTCATTAGAGCCGTCCAAAAAGATTACCTAGCTGCATGAATTGCCATAGGGCTCCTGTTTGCCCTCCCCTTTGTCAGGCGGACACGGGCATTGGTAACTCCGTCCGAGTTGTACGAGCTCTGAAAAACAGGTTGTCATACTGAATTCGTAATCCCCTCATCTTTGCGAAGGTAGGTGCTACCATATGCCGGCAGAAATATGCCGAAGCCTCAAGGCTTTGGAGGTCCTCCATAGTAGCCGTGTTCACAAGAGAAAATTAGGGCAACAGTACTGTACCATACTGGTATCATACCAATATATGGTATCATCCCAACCAAGCTTCCCAGAACCTCTGCCTTACAGCTTCCACACACCCTCACCCACTCCAAAAATTTAGCAGATCTCATTGGTTGATTGAGGCAAAGCTACTAGTAGCGTGCCCCCCCCCCCCCAGTACATACCCTAGGTACCGTAAATCCTGGGTAAACTCGACCCGCCGCCATGCTTCTTAAGGCAGCCACTATTCCTCTCAAAGACTAACCCCGTGGCGAATTCGCTCTTCCGGGGATAGTAACTACCATACCAGGAATGGTGGCGGGTCGAGTTTACCCAGAATCTATGGTACTCACAAACCCCGCACTAGCTACCGATGCTACTCACGTGCTTGGGGGTCACGGCGGGGAAAGATAAGCTTTCCTTGAGCGGGACTGACACATGTTACCGTCAGATACCCTATGAAACGGCCATAAAGATATCGCCAAGCCAAAATAGGAAATGATCAACCTCAAACACACATCCCTCACCGCATGATAATTGACTCTCCTCTCCCCCAAGGACACAATTGTGTAACAACGGCGGCTGCAAATATTGATTACAAAAAAATCATTCGGATGAGAAGCTTAACGAAACACACCGCCACTATTACACCGACTTGTTTATCAAATACCTCAGCCGTGGTTGAAGGCACATTTTTATTTCACTCATTGAGTTAGCGAGGAACACGACTTAAAATCCATAGCTTCTTAGCGCGCGTTAACCCCTTGCGGTCACTCGGGAAAAAGATTCACCGTGTATCATACCGCATTAAGCAGTGAGGGCCGCCTACCGGTAGTACGGTTAGCATAAATAACCGAACTTCGCGATGCGACGGCCCGCACTTCTTGCCAACACCAATTCAACAAATGGCTATCAAAGCCACAACCGGGGGAATATTTTAAAATAAAATAAATCTATAATCCTAATTAATACCTTGTGTGCTATCTATCTGGTTTATTGAAATTTTAAGAAAGGAAAGACATGAGAAGGGTTGAGAACATGAGGGAGAATTTAAGCGAGGATTTTGTTTTTTTTGTTAATTCCTTGGATTGTTTCTAGGTGCTACCTAAGGTACATCCGCTGCATTCAGGAAGTATCCCATGGCAAAGAAACCCTACCACCTCCAGCCAAGGGAAAAACAAGTCGTCCCAGGTCCCTCTAGTATGGAACCAACCGCACATATATCTCCAACCGGAAAGGCACAAGACAAAATAACCAACATAATAAGCAGGACACTTGTCCGACAACCTAGCCGCCAGAAGCAGAAGACAACAAGAAAAACTTTCTGAACATCACATGACATATGAAAAATAAAAGAAAAAATTGGTAACACAACTCGCATCTGATCCTTCATCATCCTGGGTGTAGGGCTGTCAGACAAACCCCCCCTCGCTTTTGGCAGGAGCAAGGAAACCTTTTCTTGTGAATAACCTTATGCCAACCCAAGAATAAGGTATTAGGGAAAGAGGTAGTAAATGGTAGGAAGGGCGGTGGTGCAGCCAGAGGTAGTGCTCTACTAGCCACACAGTCATCCGAGAATCTGACCAAGTTGTTATGTGGGGGAGGCCAAACTCATGACATTCTATCGCGACGGTTGTTGTGAGGTTTGACCAAAGTATTGAGGTATTTGTCCCTGTTGGCTATGGCGAGGGGCCACCAAGCAGGATGTATTGAGGTAGTAGTAAGGTACCAGCTAGTAGGGTGTGTTTGTCTCACGAAAGTGCCTTTCCAGCCCCTTATGAAGCTCCAAGTTCCGGGGCGGGTGAGGATCGTGAGGTTGATGTGTGTGTTGTGTGGTGTTTTACCTTGCCTACACCTTCCCAAAAAGGAAGCTGAAAAGCGGGGTAGGAGAATTGAGGGAAGGGAGCTTGAGAATTTAAGCGAGGAGAAGTGCAAGAATAGGAACAATGAAGAGAAAGCTGTTCATAGGTTGCGCGTTCCGCCAATAGTATACTCGAGTATACGCACTGATCCGTTTAATGTATGATTACTGTCATCCTGCTTGGCTGGATTGAACCCTTCCTGTCCGAGTAGCATGTTAACCACTTCTCCTTGTCCGTTCCAAGCGCCATAAGAGAAGGGTTTGATCATCCAATAGGTTTGGCGCAACTGCGCTTTTCGCACCGAAATAGTATTTCCACTATAACCTCCATGACTACTGCAAGTTGCATATGGCAGTAGTGTCCGACTGTAATTTGTTGTCCCCCGTAGGTTGACTTATTCCCATGCACATAATGTCAAAAGCGATACATGTTCACCAAGATCTCAACGCATGCAAATACAATTCAAATTATCCCATGAATAGGGCAGGATTTGCTATGAAAAAACCACTAAAATGTAGGCAAGATCAAACAACTGACCGCGAACCAAAGCATGGGAGAAATTGGCCGATTGAGCAAATAAATTTAAGAACTATGTTCAGCGAATCTATCTCAGCCATATGCGAATTCCTAAGTCCCATATGATGTAATTTATCGCCTATAGATAGCCACAAATTACCTTGTGAGACTGAACGCACCTGATATGACTCGGAGCTTTTGCGCTCTTGGCTGTTGAAAATATTCGATGCGGAGGTAATGATTTATGGTGAGGGTTTTACGCAGTGGAGTGGAACGGCTGAAGTGGAGACACAATATTTGTATTAAGCAAAGATGAAAATCGTTACCGATAGTATTCAGTTGAAGGAAAGACTTGAGGAAGAAGAGAAGTGGAAGGAGAAAAGAGGACGAGAGAGAAAGAACAGAAAGGAAGCAAAGAGCAACAGACAGGGGTGTGAACACAATTTGTATAGCTTGGGCGTCATTTACTAGTGCGTACGCGTATAGCGCGCCAGTGCGGCCTTGTAGCGAGAGCACATCCCGGGTCAAGTGCCGCCATAGCATTGTGATTTCAAACATTGGCGCTTGATCGGTTGCACTGTTTCAGTTAAGACTGGCACACCTTTATCGCTTCTACCATCATACCCGTAGTATTTTAACCACTCCCTCACGCCCATTCAAAGTAGCCCATAAAAGCGATGTAAACCCCACCAAAAATCTCGATAGCTGATATTATCACATTCCGTCCCTAATATTGAGGTTTTGAACCGCTGAACGCACTCTGCACCCACTCAGTGTTCCCAAGCGGCCAGTCTGGCCACGGTTTTTAAAAGCCTCCAGCTTAAATTATTAAACGCTGCTCGGGTAAAACTCAAGATTTATTGGCTAAGCTTTTCACATAATATGACACATTTTAAAATTGACCAAGCACCCAGCCCTTCTACCGAGTATCCTCTGCTGTGAATATCTGGGAACCTGTTTCACACTCTCCCAAAATCTTCATGTGTACTAGGGTGTGAGCATAAGTCTGTTGAACTCATTCTTAAAGGCTGTTCAAAATATGGCTATGGTGCACAAGCTATACTGCTATGTAGAAAATACTACGCAAGTGCGAGGGGGTTGTGTTGCATGCTAAGTGAGAAGGAGTTATGTGGTAGGAGAGCAGATATGTATAGTTCTTGGACAAAACTCATCATTAGTGACCCCAAGTACCCCCTAAAACACGCCAAAATCACCCAATTTCGGGGTCTTGTAAATCGCTATTACCACCACCACCTCTCAATTAATTAAGATAAAGAATATATCAATATTCAGCCTGGAGCTCCACAATACTAGAATTGTTATTTTTATAATGAATTCTATCGTTTTGTGTCCTGTGTAGGTCAATGGAGGCAATGCATGGAGATCTAGACGCCAAGCTAGCAGAATTAGTATAGTGACCCATAGAAAAAGCTACTTGATTTCAATATCGCCAGTTTGGCATGGTAGCAGTTCACCCAATAATACGCTATTTTCTTCAATATTTAAACTGGCAGCTTGAAATCGACAGAATGACCATTCCACTATGAATTGATACACCTTCACTACAGATGGTGCAGTTATCATACTCCAAAAAACTGCATTTTTGGTGTAAAAAGGGCCATCAACGATGAGTTTTGTCAGGGCGCTGTACTAGTAGGTATTCTGGTTCTTCAAGTTGTTCTTCTAGGCGAGATTGACAATACTCTCAGTATTAATACAAGAAGTGTGCTCTCCATATAACAAATACACATAAGGGAAAACATAGTAAGAAACATAAGTGCAAACCATGTTGGACCCTATAATCCTGCCAAGAAAATCCCAACTATATATGCATAAATCTATAGCGGTATGAGGGAATAATTAGGAATAATCATGCAGGATAGGACTAAGAAAGATGCATCAAGTAATACATAAAGAACAGTGATCTTCCAAACACTAGATAAGGATATTTATAAGAAAATCTCATAATTGTTATCGTGAAATATTAATGAAATATACACAATTATGTCTTAGCTGTAGTAATCTCCACTGTGTACAGGTGAAGCTGGAAACGCATATCAAGTAGAGAAATATACAATATTATCAATAAAAATATTCATATGAAAAGTATTATAAGGAAAAAACAATAAAGGGTAAATTTTGTATGGAGACGCAAGGTATCTGCACATACGATTAGGTATACTTCGGTTTAATTGCACAAGATTTTGTGAAGGAAAAAAGTCTGTTGAACTTCAGAGATTTATATACAATAAACGTTATAATATTATAGAAAAAATAAATAAAAAATAAACTAATACTTAGTAGCTATAACATGTGTACATGTTCCGGTAACGGTACACAGGAGCGGGCAGTGCAGGATCTCCTATGTTTAGGTCATTTATATTTGGTTTATTTGATTTGATTTCAGCTCCGCCACTGTCTCTGAGTCAGATAGGCTATGCTATCGTATTGCTATGTTTAGTTTACTTTGTTGGAAGTTTATATTTAGGATTCCGGGTATGGAATGGTCATGTAACACTGGCGAGGGCGGAGCATTGTTTCTTTCTTTGGTCTTGCAGGATTACAGGATTCCGGTATGTGCGCAGCTACTGGTAATGATCGTGATTGCAGGAAGGCTATCGCTCTTGGGTTTTTGTATTTAAACCAGTCTCCTGGC
>Ga0307513_10003678_pt1 | contig 20743 bp, 29 predicted proteins | sample 15_EM_MG_FD_202174 | JGI IMG/M metagenome (GOLD analysis project Ga0307513, IMG submission 202174) | Populus trichocarpa ectomycorrhiza microbial communities from riparian zone in the Pacific Northwest, United States - 15_EM | ecosystem: Host-associated > Plants > Roots > Unclassified | place...
TATATAGATTTCGCTAGCAGTTCGTTGTATACTACTCTAATCGACGCCGACCTGCACCTGAGACTCTTCTCCTTCGCTGTAGAACGCGTGGGAAAGAAAGTGTGGTGGTGGTAGCGGATCAATGAGTTCCCTCTGGATGGATTTCAGATTGAGTGCGACTTCAAACCTGAAACCATGTCTGTCACAATATGTGACTGCTGCCGCAGCGAATGACAAAACCCCAACAAAACTTCGCCCAGAGCTGCAACTTCAGTCTCTTAAAGTTCGTTGAGTATTTGAGTAATAGTGTAGTATATCAATAATTATCATTAAGTGAAGTTTTTTATGTCAAAAACAGTAACTATGAGCCCAACAACTGTTTATCTTCCTCAAGTCCACTGCACTGGCAGACAACTTGAATCTTCGCATGTTGCGAATCGCTTCCCTCCCAAGATGTTCTGTAAGATGAAAATAGTATTCATGCAAATTATTCTCTAGTAATAACATTTAATGACGTGAATCCATGGACTAATGAGTCATCCTATCTTGAAGGATGGTAATGATAGTAATGGTTCACCATTCAACGGTCATGGTTGAAGTGAAGTTTGGCGCTGCGTAGTCGATTCAATCTTGTGGAGCTAGATCCTTAAATACATTAATAACTGTATAGTGACAAGCATCCATGGACTGACGAGTGGCCCTATCTTGAAGGATGATGGTAAGGACGGGTCGTTCAATCATTCAACGGTTGAAGTAGTATCAAGGCGCTGCTTTCTCCAAATTGTAGAGCTAGATCCCTAAATACATCAGCGGCAGTTGGGACTTGAAATCGTGAATACAAACTCATGAGTGTAAAAGCTAACGCTCATCCCTAGATAACTAATGTGTAGAACCATAAGCGCCGCCCATTGATGGCGGGAAGGCCAGGCAATGACATCATTGATCTGTGGAGAGGTATCAAGGGTAGATTACTTATCGGGTCCAATGCATGACCGGACTCGGACTTCCAGTTTTTCAGCTACAATTATTTTTCAACATAAAGTCAAGTTTGAGTCGAAGAAGTAAAGTTCATAGATGGAATCATCGAGGAGTCCGAACGTTGTCTTATACCAAATATAGACCTGTATCCAAATATAGTATATAGTCGTTCATTTCATTCTTGCCCACTAATTTTTCATTCCTTGGTCTTCCATGTAACTCAATGTCTAAGCGGCAGAACTCTTCCAACGAAGTGCCTCCGACTAAACGCTCTCGAAAGGCAGCCGGATTTCGTTTCGCTCGGCCACTTCCAGGTTCTTCGCAACCTTCCATTTCGTCCAATGCCTCTCTATTCGTCACAGTTAAGCAAGTCGACGAACTATGTGGCACCAAGCTCACAGGAGAATCCCGAGTACTATCCAATACCCCAGAACCCATAATTGATATTGAGGCCCGGAATGAAGGCCGACTCCCGTACCCAGATCGAGTCCGGACCTCATACGGCTGAACCCTGGACCGAACCTCAGGTGGAGCCTCCCAGCACGAAACCCAAAAGAAAGAGGTTTACAAAAAATGCGGTACATCATTCCTCAAATCATTCCCTTTACTACTAGTAATTAACATGGACTACAACTAGGATCGGCTCAAAGAATGGCTTGAGTTCCGAGACACGTTTCTAGATGAACTACTACACCATGATGGACTTGGGGATTTCTTGGGCCAAACAGAATGTTCGAGTTGCAAGAAATCAGCTGGAGTTATCAAATGCAAGGATTGCCCGAGCAGAAGGATGCTGAAGTGTCCAGAATGTGTTGTTGAACTACATCAAGCCCTTCCTTTACATCATGTTGAGGTACGTCGCGTGAAGTCACCTGATGGGAGTTTATCACCTGAGTGTTGAATGCCAGAGATGGAATGGGCAATTTTTTGATGACGACTCCCTCCAAAACCTTGGACACCAATATCAGCTTGGCCATTCTGGAGCTCGTTGTCCTTGCCCTCACCCTGGTCCCAAGAATTTCATTGTTTTCGATGTCTCGGGCCCTCATCCCATCACAATCGATTACTGTCAATGCAGCGAACAACCTCTCTCAAACTGGACGCAATTGCTACGAGAGCAATGGTTTCCAGCAACACTCTCATGCCCTCAAACTGTGTTCACTTTCGACTGTCTCAAAACATTCCACAAACTTACATTACAAGGGAAGACTAGTTTGTATGATTACTATCACACCCTTCTACGGCGATCTGACAACGCTAACATTTCGAATTCAATTGTAAGTTTTATCGTGTTTTCTCCTTGTCTGACTGATTCTTATATTATTCTTTGACAGAAACGATACTCGGAGATCCACCGTGTATTTAGAATGTGGCGGAATTTGGTGGCTCTCAAGCGAGCCGGCCGTGGTCATGATCCGGGAGGCATTGACGAGACGTCCAAAGGGGAGCTACTGGTGGAATGTCTGGCATGTCCCCATCCAGGAAAAAATCTCCCTGATGATTGGGAGAAAGCTGGACCACTGTTGTACACATTATTTATTTTTTGCTTCCTTTTTTTGTTTCACTGATCCTTTATTTAGGTTTCTATATATACTCTACCTCGCCGTCGACGCCAACTTCAAACTCAAAGGGAAGGAGCGAAATCTCACAGACATCGAGCTCATGCCTGGATTGGTGGCATATGTCCCAGATGCGGAATACAAGACTCATGTTGCTAACTACGTCGATCAACCAGAGGTATGTATCGTGTTTATTTGCGAATAGGAACAATAGCTCAGCAATCAACTCACAGATCAACTCGTGCGAGTCTCAACATGATGCTTTGGTCCGAGCCGCTACGCGATCATCGCCTGGGTATGCGGTCTCGGGGGTCGTTGTGGTTATATGTTCGAGACACTGCATGATACGAAAGAATGGAGCTGGCGACCTGCCGAAAGGTGAAAAGTAAGTATTTGCCTTATTCTACCCTTTCCACAGGCTGACAGCCAGCTAACCAGATACTGTAACGTTGATTTTATCATTTTCGCCGCCCTTATGGGCATAACTCTCCTCTGGATCATCCTCACATACGATATCGCATGCCAATGGTCGAAGAATTTTCGTAAACGTATGAGCGAATTCTCAGCGGAAATGCAAATTCCGGATACAACTCAGGTTGATGTGGCAATCCCTGGATGGCATATTAACGGACACAGAGCGAGTTGTCGGGAAAATTTTAACCTCAGTTACATTGAAGGGGCAGGGAGAACCGTTGGCGAGGATATCAAAACGACATGGGCTGGTACAAATCCTCTGGCCCCTAGTGTTCGGGAGATGGGCCCCGTGGCAAGACACGACACCTTGAACGATCACTGGAATGGGTGGAATTTCCATAAAATTGTTGGATTTCGTATGTCTACTCCTTTTTTCGTGTTTATCTCATGCTTATCGACCTTGAACACCAGGACCGTTATTTTTAAAACGGTTTAAGGAGGCGTTCAAGATGAGTGCGAAACAGACCAAAGTATTCCACCAATTATCGGCAACATTTACTCCCGAAACCGTCAAGAAATGGGAAACGATGGTCGCCACCTGGATTTCTAATCCCAAGGCTCCAAATCCCTACCAGGAGCCGAAGAGTGGTAAGTAGTCTGTCCCACCTAAGGATCTCCTTCGCAACTAACGTCTCTCACAGGAACAACTCTCCAGGATGTTCAACTTGAGTTGGCTAAGGAAGATGCTGCCCAGGTTGCTCTTGGCAACCTGCCTCGACACAAAATTACCTTGACGGCATTCTTGATGATAGGTTTCGAGTTGGAGGATAGTCAGTATGTGAGATAGATATATTAATTGAGCTACATGATCTAATATTCTCACAGATACCTCCTTCGTCGTGAAGTCGCCCTGATGACTGGTTCAAGGTCAAGCAAACAACTCGCGAAACTGCAGGAAAAGCGCACTGGGTTACTCCGTCAAATCTACAACTGGTGCGAGGTTCAGCTCATCTACACCCCCCATGTTGCCCCCCTCCTTTCTCAAGCTCAAAATACTCCTGAAAACACCACGCACGCAACACTGGCCGAAAATGTCCCTTTATTCCTGCCATCCTCATTGCCAACGCACATCCGTACTCTCGCCGAGCTTGAGGAAATTTGTCAGCTGGAACGATGCCTGCGCGAACCCCAGGTGAGTGATGCTCTGAGTGAGGTTCGACGTCAGCGCCACGTCATACAGGGGCTTTGGCAGTTTAAATGCTTAAACGCCGCTGGCACAGGAAACAAGCCAAACACGCGAATGGTAACATTGTACAAACGTTTCGACAACAAGACCAAGCGGGCGGCCCAAAAGTACCGTGTTGCTTGGCGTGCTTTATCTGTCCTCGATCCGAATGGCTTGTGGTCAAATAGGTTGAAAGAACTCAAGGAAGAGGATATCCGTGGCCCTGGAAAGGATTTTGACGACCCTTCGACAAGCCGCTATGTGCCTTCGTGGATCTGGCTCGTGCCACATGTCAGCGAATCGAGCAACGTCGAAACAAATTTGGGTGAAGAGGAATTTAATGACAGTATGCGCGTCGAATGGGCGAAGGCGAAGGCTCATATGAAAAGGTGGGATAAAGAGCTGTTAATTGTCCAGGAGGAGATGCGGCGGGTGATAGTGTATCATGAGTGGAAAGCGGCGTGGTGGCGAGACCGCAGTTCCTTGCAAAATGACGACGACTCGGCAATCTTGAATGGTGTCTCAGGCTACGCATATAAGCAAGCGGCTATTTGTACTCGCATGGCAGAACAATGTGCTGTGCATTGGCTACCGCACCTGAAGCAGAGAGGTATAACGCCGTCATGGGGATCTGATTATGAGCATTTGTTGCAGAAAAGTCAAGTTCCTGGTGTTGTGGTCCAAGGAGAGGGGGAATTAGGGGAGACTGCCATAGATGTTGAAGGTGACAGAGATGCTGACTATGAGGCTAGTGAGGATGAGGCAGACTCAGATATTGACGACGTTGACGACGATGATAGTCTTGATGACTAGTACATATATTAGATGGATAGATAAGATTAGATAATATTGTGGATAAGATTTGTGGCAGAAATAAGTGAAATAGATAAGCAATGAAATGGGAGCTGGGAAGCAATGAAAATGCAGCAGGGAAACAATGAAATAGATATGAAATGGGACCCAGAAAGCAATGAAAAAGGCGCCTGAGAAGAAATGAAAACGCGGTGGATAAGAAATGAAATGGGAGCCGGGAAGCAATGAAAATGCAGCAGGGAAACAATGAAATAGATATGAAATGGGACCCAGGAAGCAATGAAAAAGGCGCCTGAGAAGGAATGAAAACGCAGCAGATAAGCAATGAAATGGGAGCCGGGAAGCAATGAAAATGCGGCAGGGAAACAATGAAATAGATATGAAATGGGACCCGGAAAGCAATGAAAAAGGCACCCGAGAAGGAATGAAAACGCAGTGGATAAGCAATGAAATGGGAGCCGGGAAACAATGAAATAGATATGAAATGGGACCCGGAAAGCAATGAAAAAGGCGCCTGAGAAGAAATGAAAACGCGGTGGATAAGCAATGAAATGGGAGCCGGGAAGCAATGAAAATGCAGCAGGGAAACAATGAAATAGATATGAAATGGGAGCCAGAAAGCAATGAGAAAGGTGCCCGAGAAGGAATGAAAACGCGGTGGATAAGCAATGAAATGGGAGCCAGGAAGCAATGAAAAGGCAGCAGGGAAACAATGAAATAGATATGAAATGGGACCCAGAAAGCAATGAAAAAGGTGCCCGAGAAGGAATGAAAATGCGGTGGATAAGCAATGAAATGGGAGCCGGGAAGAAATGAAAAGGCGCCCAGGCAAGGAATGAAAACATCGCTGGTAAAAGAAATGAAATGAAATAGCCCTAGGGGAATGAAATGACCATGGCAGAGAGCCTAGAAAACAAATGACATGGATTTCATTCTCCTTGCCTAGGCATCTCATTTCATAAAAACACCAGGCAACAATCAAATGAGAGTGCAGGCAATTGTCTATACTTTATGATAACAGGTGGTAGGCACTAGTGGTCCTTCTCGCAAGGTCACTCAAATGGCCTCTGGCCCTGCAACTGCCACAACATCCCTACCTGAAAAGGTACAACCTGCTCGCAAGAAGGCTCCGGCAACGTTAGTATCAAGCTTGGCCAACTCAACCCCCACAGTTATGGAGGGTAACGCACCTGCTTGGTTTTCTGACTCGCTGGCGATGTTGCAATCGTCGGAAATTCCGTTAGGCGAAGGTTGGGCTGAATTGGTGCGGCTCTGGGTGGCGTTCGAGGAAAAGGAGGGATTCAAGGAGCGGAGGAAGCTCTCAGCAAAGGACCGCCCTGAATGCATCACTGACTGGGTACGACGCGCTCGCTCACCGACATGGCGACCGGTTATCACAAATGTGGGTGCATTCGGAAAGGTGTTTCATGCATGATGGGTATCGTTGCAGCCAAAATGGAGAGTGTCAGGGAAGAGTGCCATCCTGATGGAGGATGTGGAAGGTGAATGGGAGAAATTGAGGAAGCCGGGGTTAAATGGGCTCCTCAGCGCGTTGGCTGGCCTCTTCTACTGGGGTAGAATTGTACAGAGGAACGCCAAGCAGAGAAAGGCATGGGCTGTGGATGTTGAGGACTGTACCTTAGTTCTTCACCACCTCCTTGGATGAGCCGCATTTTTCATTTGTTTTTTCGATACCTTTTTTGTGGTTGAATTTCAGAGATTTGATGCAGAGATAAGACATGTGATAAGATGAGTATGGTGGAACATCATCCAAAGTCATCAAGTGCCATCCACCTATTCCCGCCCCCTTGAACCCACAAAAAAGTGTGCAATGCATGTATATATGCTGTAGCTGCTGGTATATAAAATTTTACATGCAAAGAACCATCCCCAATGTCGAGAGCAGCAATCCCAAGCCCAAGCAAGTCCAACTGGCACCACTTGCCTAATTGGGAAAAAATTTGATTAGTTTGGCACCGTATAAATGCTCTCCCACCTCCCCCCGCTCTCCCGGACGTGTAAAAACATCCCAGATGGGTATATGGTATATCATTCCCTTGTAAATATAAATTTTCCTGCCCCCCAAATGAGCCCAACAGTGAGCGCACCACCCGACCACTGTTTCTGACATTGTTTACAGTTATTTACTAATGTCCCCAGCCTGCCCCTGCTGTCCCGCCCTACTAAACTACCCTGCCCTCCCATCCGGCATCCCCAGCATGTGAATCACCCTACCTGCACATCCGAAAATCACCATTACTAATCATAACCAGCCCCGGAACCCCGGCACAACCTTATATTTTTGGGTGGTGGGTAACTACCGCTGTGGATTGATCAAGTGAGTTGGGTAACTACCATATATTGATAGATAAGAGTGGTAACTACAGGTGGGAGGGATGATACGGTGATGTGGAGCAGGGATGAGGGATAAGAATGGGGTGATTAGAGGGTGCTAAATTTCGATGTGGGAAGTCAGAAAGAGGATGAGGATGAGGACAAGTTGGAGACGGAGAGGAAGCCGATTTTGTCCTCCACTGCTGATATTTGCAGCTCCCTACAGAATGGTGCAGAATTGGTTTTCACTGGGGATGACCACTTATGATCGTCGATCCTCGGAACCTCTCTATCCACGTCCATCATTTCTGGAGAAGGCGCCGAGAATGAGGTCCAGGTTTCCCTTTGAGGAGGACTCTGGTCAATGCCAGTAGCTAAACATCAATGACTATACCACCCCCTTCGCTCGTACCCACCACCTCTGATCCATTCAAACTCGAAATGTGGACCTTCCCTGTCTCTTTCTTGGCTTTCGACGAAGAGAACGGCACATACACGTCCGTGGCGGAAACCACACAAGTCTCTCTGAGGAGCCTCCATTTCTCCGCAGCCCAAAGTGACGATGAATCTTGTGAGGCCGAGGAAGGTTCGTCATTCGGGTTGGACCTGGGTTTCTGTAAGGGGACCTCGTCGCGAGGTAGGTGTTGCGGAGAGGGTGTGATATCGAGGGAAAGGAGCAAGAGAATGTCGAAATGTGTGAGAAGCGAAATGGAAGGGACGTTAATGGCGAATGCGTTGGACGATGAAGACGACGCTGACAGTGACATAGTATGCACGGGCATAAAGGAGAATGTGTCGGTATGGAAATCAAGTTGCGGAGGGAGAAGGGCGTATGATTGACATATCAAGTCGAAGAGAGTAAGGGCCTCTTGCATATGATTCTAATACAAACAGCCAAGAGGACTGAAAAGAGAAAGGGACATACCACGCTCATACAATACCTGACAATATTTGCTCAGGCTTACCAAGCGCCAACGTTGGCTGGTGTCCTGGTCGGTCGGGAGGTAGGAAGGCAAAGACATGTAGTAGTACACCGCAAAATTGTTGAGCTGGAAACTCCTGCACGGCTGAGTCCCGTCATAGTGAACGGATTGCGTCGCTGACGTTAGCTGGGAGGACGGCAGTCTCGATTTGGGCAGGGAGGGAGAGACCGAGTTACCTTGACTCCCGGTAATAGGAGGTAGCAAAATGACGTATGTGGCTGTACACGCATCCGTGGCCCGCGGAAATTCTCCGTTGCAACGATACCCCTCCTGCTGCCGCTTCAGCTCCAGATCCTACCATACCTGGAGTACTAGGAGAGCTTAAGTACTTATGTCACGAAGGAAGTGACTCTTGTACCAAGTAGTTCAAGTCCGGCTGATAAATTTTGTTTTGATTAAGGCGAATATAAAAAAATAGTTTTTTTCAGGTGTGATACATCCAGTGTCCTCTTTTTGACTCGTCTCAGTTATTCGAGTCATCTTCGTTAATATATGACCCGGGCTCTAGCTAGTATAAATAGTGTGCTGGTGACTCAATTGTACTTTTACGACCCGGTGAATTTTTCAAGAAAGCAACATGAACCAAATTCAAGACCCACTCAACCATAAATTCCCCCCCGAAATCGTCTCCCACATATTTACTCTTTGCCTGCCAAAAGTCCCACCACTCCATCATCATGGCGAGATTCAGGAGGAATGGGCCGTACCGCTTTTTCTCGGAGCTATTTGCAGGAAGTGGCGTCATATAGCTTGGTCAACTCCTCGATTATGGACAACTGTTGTTGTCCACATCTCATCACGCACGGCGAAACAATTGGGAGGGTCGCTCCCCCACCTTGTCACTGAATGGTTGGGTCGATCAGGCGTGCTCCCTTTGACCATCCAATTCTCTGCAGCCAGACCCAGAGAACGAAATGAAGGTTACGATGAAGTCAAGAGTTTGGCTTGCCTAATTATTGGCATCCTCAATCGACACTCGGAATGCTGGCAGAACCTGGACCTCGATTTTGATGTGGATACCTATACACAAAAGTTCCATGGCTCTTCGGAACTCAGTAATCTTCACCGCTTATCCTTCAATGGGGCTGTCAGTGGTCTTGGCCTGCCAGCCTTCCTCACAGAGATCCGCCCGACATACTTCACACTCTCATCCTTCCGAGTCTTTTGTTCATTCACAGGATTCAATGTCTCCTGGAAGAATATCACACACATCATCCTGCAGTACACGGATACTTTCACGTGTGTTGATGTCACAGAAAAGGCCCATCGTCTGCAGGTCTTTCAATTGTGTGCAATCTGCACAAAGTTCCTAGAGGAACAAATTTATGTACGCCGTCCTTCCCTTCGCTCACTGGAGTTTGACGAACACAATTGCCCAATTGCGGTACCTGTCGCTGAAATCATAGACTGCATGGAACTTCCTGGTCTCGAAGAGTGGTCATATATGGGAAAATCCTGGCACATACCCCTGGTCAGTCTTTTATCCCTCCTGGAGCACTCGTCGTGTCACCTTAAAGTTGTCAAAATTTCCGGTTTGGACCCATCTCGCATTGACGATTTCAGGACATTCCTTGAAGCGATACCTTCCCTCGAACACCTCTCATTCTCGCTTGGACTGTCTAAAGGTCAATCCACACTGAACAATATTCTCGATCGACTGTGCAATACCCCTCCTTCTGGTACGAGCATGACAGAAAGTGCCTCACAGTTCCTCCCTCATTTGCGAACCATTGACATTGGGGCGAACGGTGTACCATTTTCCTGGGACCATATACCCGCCATCTTTCGCTCGTCCAACAGGGGTTCACTCTCCATGAAGTTTACCTTTCTGAATACACGCATAGAACGAATAGAGGACGTGGTCGCTCATCAGATTTTACAACTTGTGGATGAAGGACGAAACTTGTGCATCACCAGGTTGAAAGATGTTAAGGAGCTTGATTTCATTCAGGAGCTCAGAGACTGTGCGGCGAGGAGTGGGCTTGTAACACGAGGCAGACGATTTCAATTCTGGTCTATTGGGTTCTGATTCATATGTTCCAGACATCAGCTCCTTCGAATTCCATCATACAAAAATAAGGGAATGAAGTGAAAAGTGAAATGGACTGCATTCTGCACCCGCGGCTGAAAACGCCGGCACGAGGAGAGAAATACCGACGAAGAAAGAAGAACGAGAGATGTAGAAACGACGGAAACGTACCTTATGACACCATCGTTCTGTTTATCCAGGTGTCTCGATAATGAATTCCAGTAACAACCTAGTCAAAATATGAACATTGACACGTCATGCATTCACGGAAGGACCTCACGCACCTTGACCCGAGCCATCGTTGTGAGATGAACATGCTAAGAGGTACAGAGGACGACGCCGAGGAAAACACATTTGAATGACGTCACTCCAACCCAAGCGCGCTCGCATGTCCATATCCTTCCCGCCAGCGCCCCACCAGAACCCGCTCGTTCACATCCGGCTGATCCATCTATAATGATCTTCGGTATTTGCAACCCGGCGCCAACCTAGCCTAAATGGCGAGAACGATAACTCGAGGGTGCGCTCATCGATTGCTGCGAAGTGAATGGATTGGATCCTGCCGAGGAAGAAGAGATCCTGCAGGCTGCTTTGGAGCTGGTGTTTGAGGACGATCCGGTGTCAAGGAGGGAGCAAGACAATGACGAAGGAGGCAAGGGCGGAGCCGTTTTCGAGAAGACAACGGGAGGGTGAACGCTGGGTGCGGGTGACTCGGACAGGTAGATTCTGGGATCCTAACAGAGTACGTCCTTCATTGTAGTTGTCGCTATTATTCGAGCTCTTGCTGAATCCAGCGAAAATCACCTTTATCGCAGTTGGAGGAGTTGCTAAAGTACACGTTGAAAATATTGTCTTTGATAGATGGTGCCGCGGACGAACGGTAATAGCATATGTAGAGCACTGCGAAGGAACACAGCGTGCTCGAAAGAGCTCTCGTTGATGGTATTCAGTGTATCGAATATAGTCGAGGACAGAACATGTGAGGGTGGCTGGTTTGCATCTGGGCCTGCTAGAGGAAGGGTGAAATTAGTTGACCAACCGACATCGCATAATTGGACAAAATACATACCCTTTTTCCGCCTCCGACCCGCAAACAAGTTTGTTATATCAGCCGCTTCCTAGCCTGGGCTGTTTCGAACGGAGTAAACGACAATGGCTGTCGTCTTGAGAGTGCGCCGATGAGCGACCCCAGGATGGTTAATCCATGAGAAGCGAGTGGAGGTAGGCCGCAGTTATGCCTATGAGGCGATGCTAGGGTGCCGAAACAGAGAAGAGAAGAGGATCTCATGCTGAATCCGGCTCTGAGAAAATGGGGAATCGCGCTTGAACAAAAAATAGAACCCTAGTCATACAAGATGAGTAGAACCTAGAAAAGACAAATGATAGGGAAACGAACCAGGTGGGTTCATGCGACACGGCCAACGTGCGGGGCGAACTACCCGTCTGCGCCATAGAGCGACCAGCCAGCATCTTACTGCAGGAATTGAGCAGATGGAAATGGTGGTGAATTCCAGTACAATAGTGCCATGCATGGAAGTGACGGTGTGGGGCCTGCAGTGAGTGAGTAAGATGGAAACAAAGACTATTGGCAACGGTCAGTCTGAACTCCCGATTCAATCGACATCCACCTAGTGAGCGGCCAGAATGTATCAGTCGACAATGAACGAAGCAAAAAATAAATCGAACGACATCCCGCTTTGGTTATGTGTGGCAACACATCGTCACGTGGATCAAGATTCCGCAACTCATCTGCAGGGGATTATCTCTTCCGCTCATTTGCGAACCGGGAGACATGGTTTTATATTTACTTGGAGGCACAAATTTTCTTCTGGAAGACAACTGGCTGTATGCACGATGCCAGAAAATTTCATCAGTCATTGGGCGACATGTTTCTTTTCCACTTCTATTGTTTGAAATTATATACATACCGTGCAAAATCCAAAACATATGTAAATAATACTATGTACATCCCGGAATAACAGGAAAATCGGGCAATAATTCCAGTCTCCGTGCAAGCGCCCACGAAAACGACTCTATCCGTGGATAGGTGGCAAGAATTCTCAGGATACCAATGGCTTGTGGAACATAAATGCTGTTTACACAGCGCACAAGGTTTGCTTGCCACGGAAAGAATTCCTGTGAATGAGTATGAATACAATTATTCCCTGAATAAAATGATTTCCGACTTCACAAGCCAATGAAAGGCAAAAATTTATTGTAATATTTACAAACTGATTCGAAGTCAATCCATACCATGCAACACCATCCAATGGGATTGCATGTAATTCTGAACATCACATCAAGCTTCAATTGGCCTTTTATACGACCCCAATTCACACGCGGTTGGAAATGAAATGAAGAATGATATTAGACATCTACAACAAGTCTATAAAGAAAAATACAGTTCAATACTAGCGAGGCGAACAACAAAGCCACAGAACCGAGAGCAACGGAGGTACCAGAACGACATGGATCAAGCATCTAACACGGTTTAAAGGGACCCTTACCAATTCTTCTTCCTTCGCTTCGTGGCAGGAGCCGTTTTTCCTTTGGTCCGAGATGTCGAGGTCGTCGCCGGAGGTGGAGGTGCCTGGTGACCAGAGACTTGCGAAGATGAGGCTGTCGCGTTCGGTGGTTGAACAGGTTGACGCCGCGGAGCATTACCTTCCGCTCTTGGGATATTCGAGCGACCCGAAGCCGTGAGAGGCACACGAGTGGGTGATGACGTGACTGGGTGTGCATTCGATTGCGGCGGAGTTCTTTGGAGTCGGTTTGGACGAGGAGAGGGTGTTAAATTAAGCGATGAGCTACGGCTCCTGCCTCGTTGTGCCGCTGGTGACGAGTTGCGTCGCTGTGTCGCTGGTGACGAGTTAACATTCCTGCCTTCCCGCCTCACTGGTGATGATTGCGGGGGTGTTGGTGGTTGTGCGTTCTCATCCTAAATTTTTGGGAACATCTCATGATATATACAATAAGAGAGAATCTGAATGCACGCACCTCATTACCAACTGGCTCTTGAACTCGAGCCGCCTCCTGTTCCCGAGCCGCTTCGCGCCTCGCTGCCCGTTGAGCAAGTATCCCAACAGCGTCAACATTGCCTAAGCCATCTTCCTCGTCCTCCAGGTCCACCGGGAGTAATCGTTTTCCTCGTCGTGTCAACGCCGGCATTTGTCTAGATGAAGTGAAGAGCGAAGAAAACAAAAAAAAAACAAATGCAAATACCGAGTTAAGAATTGGAGGGTATCGGTAACCCAAGGATCGTTTGGATCCTCGGTGAAGAGTCTGACGCACTTGTCGAAGAAGGTGTTGAGCTTGAAAAAATGATCCTCCGTGTCCCAACCCTCAAGAGAGCAAAGGCCGTAGTATGCCTATCAAAAGCCGTTTGTGTGGAAAGAAAATGATAGAGCTATTGTATACTCACCTGAACAGCGGCATAGGCGACGGCTTCGGGAAAAACCTCGCGCATACCATGCATTTCTGCTTGGGAAGGCTTGGGCGCAGAACGATGGCCGGTAAACGCAGAACTTTTCCCTGTGTAAATCATTCGCAAGGTCTGTAGATACTTTAACCGTGAGCCTGACAGCGCAAAATGGGAAAGAACATACCCGGATAAGAATCGGCCCCCGAAATAAGTTCTTGTCAAGCTCGTTGATGTTATACTCAGTGCCTGGGGGGTAGAGGAACGACGGCCAGTTTCGTTCGTCATGGGAACGCAGCCGGATTGTTGCATTCTCGATCTTGTTATTGAATAAGCTGTAAAATAGGTTAGGCGATGGATCCATACAAGTAGTGGATACTCACATTGGGTCTTCTTCGTACTCTGGAATGAGCCGGAGGGGGCATAACAGCTTGCCAACGACGGGGTGATTGAAGCCTCGGGCGGACTTGTTATTGGTGATGGGTGGCTGCACAACATCCACGAGAGGATCGAGCGGAACGAATGCGGGTACTTCGTAACGTGCAGAGTGCGTATCTTGAGTCCTAGCATTACTAAAGGCCTCGACCATCTTCATATTGATAGAAATTAATGAATATATGCGCTAATCAACTCGAAAAAACATACCATTGAAACGAAGTTATCGTAAGCATCCGGGTCTTCTTTAAACCCCAAGATAACCTCTGGAAAGCGGGGGTGGAACTTCATTATCCTGTCGAAGTTCTTCTTATCGTTCTCGTCAATTCTGCTCTGATGGTAAGCGTATATTCAAGTTCTAGTGACTGAAGCGTACTCATCTGAGTCCTCACTAGGCAACGCTGCACACATGGCGCTATGGAGATCCATGAAAGGGCTGATGGCACGTGGGATCCATCTCGCGATGCGCTGGAACGTTTCTAGTGCTTCCTTGGATCTGGGGTGCGAGTTTGGAGTTCAGAAAGCAATTACAAGGCCATTTAAGCTCACCTGTCGTCGGTTTCCTCCCTGCCTCGCATCCGTTCGACCAGCGCGGCCACCATCTCAGATGACTGCGCAGAGGACATGGTGGTTGGGAGGAAAGGAAGTTTCGAAGTTCAAACATCGCGTGAATAATTGGACGCGTTCTTGTCACGTGACCTTACACGCTTCTGAACTTCGCGAAAAAAGGATGAAGTCCCTGTGAGATCGAACCATTCTTTCGACTCAGTGTGTGTCCCAGCATGCGCAAGTGGCTCTGGAGCCTCTCTTTTATCTGCTTTTTCTTTTTCTTGATTTATACCATGCCAACATGTCTCGGGTGCAAAAAGGAATTCAAAGCTCGAGGATTCCAAGCGCACAAAAAATCCTGCAGGCCTTATAAACGGGAAATAAAGGCTCGTTTAACGAATGTACTGGATTCAGACCTGGTAGCCGACCCCTCGAATGAAACTGCGACTCTGGACGACACCAATGACCTGGGAATTGTGGATGATATGCTCCTGGACGATGTACCGGTGTGTAATGGAGAAATAAATGACCCCAAAAAAAAAACTAATTCTACTGTTGATATAGGAGCCCGAGAGAGAGCCCACGCCTCCTCAGGAATACCGAAAATCAGGTCTTCCGCGTCGCCAAACAAAGCTCCCAAAGCGGTTCCAGGATATACTACCGCCACGCCCTCCGGTGTTGGCGGCTGTTGCCCCGATCATTGAGGTACCTCAGCCCTCACAACACGAGCCTGAGATTCCAGCTGCTCAGGTCCCGGAGTTCAAGACCGAGCCCAATAGCTTTGGAATCTATCGCGTTTACAAAAGTGGCGAACCCTCATTCACTCCTGATGACAACTTCCGCGTCGCCAACGTATCCGATGGTCCCAATTTTATTCAGGACCCACCCCAAGCTCGTTCCACATGGACTTCACCGTTTGGTGTGGGCATAACAGCCGTTGACCCACCCGCCGACTCCGAAATCACACCCGGTTACCTCCCATTCAAAAACATGTCTGTATTTCATCTGATGCAATGGTTTTACGATTCGTCCTTGACAAAATCGCTTGGAACGCTTAATGACCTTGTTTACAATGTCCTCCTTGCCCCCGACTTCGACGTAAAGGATCTCGCTGGCTTCGACGCAGCGAGGGAAGCCAGACGGCTTGATGATGACGAAAATACTTCAGGCCATACAACCGCCATCAAGGATGGGTGGATCGAAACGACGGTCCCAATCTCGGTGCCCTGCGACAATGTTTCACATCCATCAGAAGCGGATGCCCCGGTTTTCCATGTCAAGGGCCTGATGTACCGTAAACCCCTTGAGGTTATCAAGGCTGCATTCGAGGATCCCTCCGCAGAACAACTTCATATTTCCCCCTACGAGGAATACTGGCAACCAAGACCCAATTGCCCTCCCGAACGCATTTACTCCGAACTCTACAATTCCAACGCCTTCGTTCTGGAACACGAAAAGATTCGCTCTCAGCCGCGAGGTGGGTGTGAACTCGAAACGGTCATCGCAGCCATCATGCTCTCATCGGACTACACCCACTTGACAAGCTTTGGAAGCGCTGGCGTGTGGCCTATCTACCTTTATCTTGGCAGCCAATCGAAGTACACCCGCGCCAAACCATCATCTTTTGCCGCGCACCACCTAGCATACGTCCCAAAGGTAAACATTAAATAAAACTTTGATTATCTTTCTGATTTTCTTTTTGTTCGCCAGCTGGGTGATTCGATACAAGATTTTTACCAACAAACATTTGGTACGACAGCAACCGCCGATGTCCTTACGTACCTCCGACGAGAGCTAATGCAATCTGTCTGGCGCATCCTCCTCGATGACGAATTTACGGATGCCTATGAAAACGGCTTTGTCATCACTTTCCCTGATGGGATTCAAAGACGGGTCTTCCCTCGGTTCTTTACATACTCGGCCGACTATCCTGAGAAGTGCGTCAGTTTCATTTTCATGCAACTGTTCTCATTCAATTTTGCAGAGTACTCCTGTGTTGCGTCCGGTACCTTGGAAACTTCCCCTGCCCACGTTGCCTAGTACATGCGTCAGAAGTTCACGAGCTAGGCACACAGCGGGACTTTAAACGACGGGAGACGAAAATTCGGGTGGATGATGACAGGCGGCGCATGTTGGTTGAGACTGCGCGGGAAATGATTTATGAACATGGTGTTCGACCAGGCGCAGACAGTGTATTAGAATTGCTGGGCTCTAAGGCTTTGACGCCAACGCGGGTGAGTTCACAGCGTTTCTTAATCCTTTCTGCAAGCTTATCCCGCTTCTCCGCCATTCAGAATGCCTTTTCCGAGCGTCTTTCAAAATACGGTCTCGATTTTCATTCCATGTTCGTGGTCGACCTGCTACACGAGTTCGAACTGGGAGTGTGGAAAGCAACCTTCACGCACCTTCTTCGAATTTTATATGCTCAAGGAGGCGATGGAATCCAGACACTTAATAAACGGTTAGTATTCGTATTTTCCATCATTGACATGGTTAAATCTTTGCTAAGGTACCGAGATGTCCCCACATTTGGCCGCGACACAATTCGCAAGTTTGTACACAACGCTTCAGGGATGAAAAAGCTGGCTGCGCGTGATTTTGAAGACCTTCTCCAGGTTTGTTACGCTAATCACCACCTTTATCTAAGGTACTAACCATTTTCAGTGCTCAATTCCCGTTTTCGATGGCCTACTCGACCCGAACAATAACACAATCATCATGGATCTCCTCTTCGAGCTCGCAACATGGCATGGACTTGCTAAACTCCGCCTTCACACCGAATCGACCGTCCAGGCCCTGGAGAGTTCAACCACCCGACTGGGCATTGCGCTTCGCAAGTTCCAGTCAACAACCTGCGCTGAGTTTGTGACACGCAACCTACCATCTGAGGAAGCCGCTCGAGGACGCCGGAAAGCCGCCAAAGCAAAACTCCAACCAACTACCCAAAAATCGAAATCAAAAGGGAAGGAGCCGATATCGAAAAGAAAGAAAAAGGTCTCCTCAACGCTTCGGGCTTTTGGCCTTTCAAACTACAAAACCCATGCCCTGCCCGACTACGCAAAGACGATCCGAGAGTTTGGAACTACGGATGGCTATAGCACCCAAAACGTAAGTTACCTTCCAAAATTAATTCCAAGTTGAAGTTAATTGATTATTTCATGCACAGGGGGAGCTGGAACACCGCCGCTGTAAACGGTTTTACCCCCGGGTCCACAAGGGAAAGTTTGCACCAGGGATCGCACGAGAAGTACGCCGCGAACGCATTCTCCAGTTCAAAGCCAAAAACCACGGCCTCGTGGTCACACGTCCCCCCCAAAAGAAACAAAAAACACTCTCGCGCAAATCGTTCTCAATTCCTTTCTCGGAATCCGAACGCCTCCCCCCTGGCAATCCCAACCAGCAGTATCAAATGTCGAATGAAACGCGCTACCCCCATGAGATTTCAAGGATGTTGGGAGATCATTATGGTGATCCTGCATGCGACGTACGTATTATCACATTTTTCACAGTTATCGAAAGGTTGCTTACCGTATTTTTTCAAGAACTTCATCCCCAATCTCAAAGACTACGCCCTATGCAAGATTCTTGGTCTGGAACACGACACCGACGAGATTGCATTCACCGAGGCAGATCGGGCATCGGTTACCTTCATCAAGAACAAGATTTACCAACATAAAGTCCTACGCGTCAACTACACGACCTACGATATGCGGAGAGAACAAGATTCCTTGAACCCTCGTACACATGCGAACATCATGGTCCTGTCGCAAGAGGACGACCCAAGTGCCCACCCCTACTGGTATGCTCGCATAATCGGCATCTACCACACATGGGTCCGTCACCAAAGCTCTCCAGACCCCATTTTGATTGAATTCCTCTGGATTCGTTGGTATGGCCTCGACCTCGACCGATCTAGTCGCTTTGGCTGGAAGTTCCGGAGGCTGCCTAAAGTGGGCTTTGTCCCTGACAGTCCAGACGCTGGCTCTCCAGCGTTTGGGTTTCTTGATCCTGCACGGGTCATTCGGGGAGTTCACCTCATTCCGTGTTTCTCAGAGGGTCACACAGGCGATCTTCTCGAACCATCGCTTGCGCGGCTACCTGATGAAGGTGATCTGGACTGGAGGTGCTACTATGTTAACATGTAAGTTTCGCCGTTATCCCTTCTTGCAGTTTACTCACAGACACCCACTAGCTTCGTTGATCGCGACATGTTGATGCGCTTTCGCGGCGGCGGCGTTGGGCATACGGGCACTAGAATGGCTACCGACAAGTTCCTTCAAGACCGTGATCAACTCGACCTCGAGAATGGACCCACGCACAGCGGCGATGACGAAGATGAGGGTGCTGAGGGTGGCGAGCCTGAGGGTTCTAATTCCGAAGCCATTGGAGGGGCTCTTGACTCAAGGAACGAAGGCGGCGATGATAATGATAGCGAGAATGAACCCCAAGCCCGGGCCGGTGGTGGCGACGACAACGACAGTGATGATGGGGACCCCGATTTTGAAGGAAATGGCGACGAAGAAGAAGACTATGGGTATGGTTACGCAGTTAGCGACGAGGATGAGGATGATGGCGACGTACTTGATGCTGCAGAGGATGTTTTAGGTCCTGAGGATGGTGAAGGGGACATAGACGAAGTGAATCTTCTCGGTTTTGCTGCATTTTAGCCTGAAGCTACATATGAACCTGTAATACTAATGGTTTTGATCTTTAAATGTTCGACGAGGAGCATAGAGACGGCTTGGGAGTGTATGTGCTGGCGATGTTCGGCCTCAGTACCAAAATGAGACAGCCGGGCTATAAATTTACTCAATAAAGGCTCTATAACATAGGTTGGTGGTGTAGTGGTTATGGTGGATGTTTACTGCTTTTAGGTCACTGGTTCGACTCTGGCATATGGTAGTTCTTTATTGCCTTTTTAGTTCGAGGTTTCGTGGCCTATTACATGCGTCGCAAATGTTCTGACGTCAATCTAATCCTCAAGGAACAATTCCGACCACATTGTAATATCCGAAATAATTCTAGATACATACATGGTAATAGAATGCTTGCTTAGATACAAAAGGCCGTTGGAATATTTGTGTCGACATGTAATCCCCACAAGTGAATGAATTGAACTCACCTTTTTGCTGATGCTTATGTCCTGTCTGCAGTGTGTTTCTGCGTATAGGCTTACTGTATAACCGACGTTTGCACATCCATGCAGTATATACACCTCTTCTCTCCTCTCAAACTACATCGGCTATGTGTGATCGGGTAGCTCTCCTCGCCGTCTAACTATATAGTATTTCAATGTTCGAATGATTCGTTCGGAGCCACTCCCAGGTTGCGTTTCTCTGCTTGACCAATTGAAATAAGCTCACCTTCTCTTTCAATACGAAGTGATAGAGGAAGGTAAATTCATCGTTGAACTTCTTATCATCATTCGGGATGCTAGTAAGAGGTAGAATGGAGAAACCACACGAATAAGTATATGAATCTGGCATTCATCTTCGTAGAACCGTTTTTGCTCCAAAAACAAAAATGGATAATGCTGTCAATTGGTCACGGCGATTAAGTTCGCGAGCTCGGCTTCGGCTTCCACGGGCGCCTAAATTTGGAGTCATCAGTCTGAGCTAGGCGCCGTTAACCTGCACTTACGTACCCAAAATAGATGATTAATTCCGGTGCACTTTAAACTACCATGGAGTACGCTGGATGACTTTGTGAGTGCGCTTTATTTCTGAACCTCCATCGCCATTGAAATCGAATGTGAACACCGAGGTAACTGGCGACTTTGAATACATTGTGGGCGTAAAAATATTTACAGGAAGTCGGCAGAGACTTTGGCCCATTTCCGAATCACAACTGTAGCGGTAACTGGAACTCGCATCTTTGGTAACTAACCGCACAACACTGCCGTACAAAGGTGTACTTTCAGTAGTACTAGCTATTAATCGTTGCGCGATTTGGCTACTAGTTCAAGTTAATATATATCAGAACTTGTTTCACACAGTTTTGCACAAAATCTCGTCATCCCATCCCTCG
>Ga0307513_10003679_pt1 | contig 20742 bp, 15 predicted proteins | sample 15_EM_MG_FD_202174 | JGI IMG/M metagenome (GOLD analysis project Ga0307513, IMG submission 202174) | Populus trichocarpa ectomycorrhiza microbial communities from riparian zone in the Pacific Northwest, United States - 15_EM | ecosystem: Host-associated > Plants > Roots > Unclassified | place...
CAACTTCATTAAGATGCATCTACTAAGCCACCTTTGTGACCATATACGCCAGTTTGGCAATATTCCGATGTATTCCACGGAGATCGGAGAGCTAGCTCACAAGACGCAAATCAAGGAAGGATGGCGCTATTCAAATACAAATGATGCCGTGCGCCAGATCATGCATAGCTACGGTCGTCAACAAGCAATCCGGATGAGACTATTGAACTTGCAATCACTGAAAGGTCGCGACGCAGATCTCTCCCCCGACGTTCTGAAGTATTTAGATAGGACAACCAGTACGGTATCGCCGCCAGTCATTTGTAGGAGGATCTTGAACGAACGGCGAGGCGATGTGTCCAATATCGGTGATTCTAGCCGGATCTCGGGAGTCTCACTCGAGATTATATATCGTGAATTGATACAATATGGCAGGCATAACCTGCCGATAGACCACGGTCTCCCGGAAGACCATGCGACGCTTCGATCACTTCCCATTGAACTACTGCCACAACTCAAAGTCCCAGTTCTTACATTCCAAGAACCCGATGTTTACGAGATCCACCGTGCACGATCCACGGGCACCCTACACTTTAGAAACCAGTGCAGTCGCAATGATTGGGTTTGGGTACAAGCGGGCACAGAAGAAATGTATGGTGCGCTGAGGGGTTGTCTCCTGGCAAAGCTAGTAGCCCTCTTGAAGATCAGGGACCCCAGATCCGAGGATACTGTGCGTCGAGTCGCCGGTGTTCAGTTGCTGACCCCTGTGAACTCAGGGCGTGTATCGGATCTGGGTGGCTTGCTTACAGTGCAGATGAGGGAAGACACGCGAGGGTTTACAATAGTTGATATAGGAACAATTCTCGGTCTGGCACAACTGATCCCGGCGGAGGACCGGCGATGGCTTGTAAATAGCCGGATTGATTTGAGAACATTTAATGAGGTTTATTAAGGAATCCGGATAAGAGAATCAGGATTCGGCGATGCGTAAGAATCAGGATTCGGCGATGCGTAAGAATCAGGATTCGGCGATGCGTAAGAATCAGGATTCGGCGATCTGTGAGAATCAGGATTCGGCGATCTGTGAGAATCAGGATGCGGCGATGCGTGAGAATCCTACATATTGATACTGTATATAGTAGAAGATATATAAGTGACTTTCTTGAAACCTAGATCATTAGTTCGCCAGACAAGTGAGGCGTGAGACTTGAAACCAGGGACGGACCAAGAAAGGTGCTGCCGCCCCAGACACGTGGCGACGTCGGAGCAAGCAGCAAATTAGTTGTAATTACACGAGCGGGGATGAGGGGTTGGTCAGCACGCGGAGAAGAGGTGATTAGGAGCTATCGCCGCATCAGGAGAAAGAAGAGATAAGAGAAAGAATCTGGGGTAGTCCAGACGTAGGGAGGGCGCCAGGTTGCGTCAGGACGCAAGGAACGTTGCCAGGTAGCATCTGGAAGCGTGGGATGTGGCGGTGCGTTGCAACGCAAGTCAGGACGCACAGGACGCATGGGACGCAGGAGATGCGTCAGGCCGCAACGCCGACGGATCAGACGCAGGGTGCATTTTTGCTGATAACATATCAGGGTTGACATCTTTGCTAGGATATGTGTATGTGGTAGGTTGTGTAAGGTGAGATTTTCAATCTCTGCCTAGTTGTACAAGAGATAAACTATATATAGGAAATGCCCATGTCAAGCCCACTCCAGCACAACCAATTATAGACCAAACCCATACAGGGGGCAGTCACTAATCTAACCCCTTGACATGACATTAGTCGGTACCCGTACTTCAACCTAATTGTATTGCTTAAGAGCTAACAATCTTCACATTCAAACAGTAGTGTTACCACAGGGTCATACTCGTTCTGGGCTACCAGTGAGAGGGGTGATTGGCCATTCCGATGTACCATGTTCGGATTGATTGTTCCACCGCCAAACATCCTTTGGACGATATTGAGGTGTCCATTCTCCGAAGCAAACCAGATGAGTCTTCCACCTAAACTAGCTGCCTCAGCTCTGCTTGGGTAGTATCCTTCTGCTCCAGTATAGTCGCTTGTTCTTGCAGGAGGAGGCTATCCAGGTGAAGTCCAGGTTGGGTCGCGTGTTGTCGGGAGCCTCACTGGAGGTGGCTGGCAGTCAGGTTGAAGAAGGGGAAAATGGGGAAAGAGGAAGATAAAAAGACTTTGGTATTCAATTCCACTAGAATGGGCCGGGGATGAGAGTATGAGAGTTTGAGTGTTTCGGGTTTCCACTGTTTGGGGAGGGATGTGTAATTTGTAGAAGCGGGAAGATCAGCAAAAATATTAACATGCGCCCTGTTGTGTCCTGCCCTCTCTGCGCTGCAAATTGCGGGCCTATATACATAACATAAACTCTAGTTCTCGGCCTGGACGTAACCTGACCTACCCTCCTCTAGCAACCCTACCTCTAGCTGCTAACTCTACAGTCCTGAACCCCCATCCCCCACCCCTAGACCTACATCTCCTAACCTTATCCAAATCTTCTATGCCTGGTTTATGTTAGCTCTATTAGCTCTACGATATGTTGAGGTACGGCTACCCACTTAGGTCATGTCTAGGGGTTAGGTCTATCATTGGTTGTGCGGGAGTGGGCTTGGCATGGGATTTCCTTTAAGTAGTCTTCTCTCTTGTACGACTAGTCATTAACGAACATCTCACCTCACACACGTATCACACACACCTCCCAACAGGTTATGAGCCTCTGCGGGTCCCACGCTCTACGAAAACAGAAATTGTGAAGTTCGAAGGTCGGTTTGCTACACTGCGGTACCTCTCGAATAATTTCTTCCTGTTCGTCTGGATTGATTGATCAATTGGTTGATTTCGTTCATCTATTGCGCTTTAAGTTCTATCGATTTTGTATCAGTCTTTTACTCTCTTTCATCTTACGGGTCTATCTATACATCCATCCATCCATCCATCCATCAAATTGTCTGTCTGTCTGTCGGTCTATCTATCTCGACAATGACGGACTCATACGAAATCAATGTCACCTCGCGGATGACGTTTCCTTTGCTCGGTGATAAGAACTTTGCCCAATGGCGGCTGAGAATGGCCGATCAGCTTAAGGAATTGGATATGTGGTGGATCGTCTCTGGGAGGGAACACCAGCCCGACGCTACTAGTACAGAACCAACCGTGGTTAGTGCTCTCAATAAGTATTGACGCAAATGTTACCGGATTACAGCTAAAATTCGCAACTCGATGGAGCCACACATTTGCGCTCAGTATAACGCCGACGACTATGACGAGCGCCCTGCTCTGCTTTGGGACCAGCTCAATGCAAGACACAAGAAGGCTTTGGGTCTAGAGCTTTACTATTTTCGAAGATCATGGTTCGATTGCGCATACGACACTCACGGAACTGCAGCAAAGTACGTTTATGAGTTGGAGGGCATCATCGAAGCCCTACGAGAAGCCGACGAAGAGATCAAGGCTCATGAAAAGACATTCTACCTGCTGAACGGACTGCCACAGTCCTGGCGAGAATGGCGAGACCTACAAGCGACGATAATACAACCCGATAAACCGGACGACCTCATCGCAGCTATTAAGGCCAGAGTGTCTACTCTCAATCGTGATAGGCTGGCTGACGGCAATGGCGAGACCGTACTCGCAGTTCAAGGCAGGAACAACGGTTACCAGGGAGGTAGGAGGAAGTTCGACGGACGAAGCTCAAAGGGTGATTCTGGCGGCGATGCGCAAGGTGCTGGGATGTCGGTTACCTGCTATTATTGCCAAAAGAAGGGCCACCGGAAGAGCGAATGTCGAAAATTCAAATACCATCAGAGAAGGGGTGTTGTGGCGGACAAAACTTCGATGGCTGCTCAGGCAGCACCGGGTGATGCGCCAAACACATCTCTGTTTACAGCTTTCAGTACTCCTCGCTTTCCATCAGACGAAGGCCATTGGCTACTGGACAGCGGATGCAGTAACCACCTTACTGGCTCACGAAAATGCTTCACTACGTATACGCCGATTCCACAAGGAAACCACACCATCAGGGTCGCCAACAACTCTGAGATCGACACTCTTGGACGAGGCGATGTTACCCTTAATGTGTGGGACGCTGGTGAGAAGTGCGGAAAGACGCGCATCCTTCACCATGTTCTCCATGTTCCGGACTGCGGTCGGAATAGTTTGCTCTCCATCTCGCAGCTACGAAAGTCGAATCTGTTTGTCGACATCCACCGCAATGGAGGCGCATCACTGAGAAGAGAAGGGAAGAAGAGCTCATGGATCGAAGCAATGGAGATTGATGGTCTCTACATTTTGAGAACCATGCTGGAAAGCGATGATTCTTATGAGGGGAAGTCGGAACAAGGGGCGATGGCCGTAACTACGGATAAGGAAGCCATTCGAGAATCAGCATTGTGGCATTTTCGCCTTGCCCACCTGGGTGTGGATGCGGTTCGAAAGTTATCCAGGGCCGAAAACGCGATACCCACCCTTCCTGAGGTGCCTCGATACGTGTGCACGGGATGTGTCTACGGGAAAATGACTCGCAAACCTGTCCCTTGAGTCCCGGAATCCTCGCGCGCCAGCCGGATTCTAGAAATAATACACAGCGACATTGCAGGACCTATCGATCCGGTCTCATCAGGCGGGTCACGATATTTGTTACTCTTTACAGACGACTTTACAAGATACAAAGTTAGTTATGCATTAAAAAAGAAATCGGACGCTCTCAAATGCTTTAAGGAATACAAAGCATTAGTTCTGAAGCTGCACGGAAAAACTATTCAGAAACTTCGAACGGACGGGGGTGGCGAATACACCTCGAACGAGTTCTGTCACTTCTTGCATGAAGAAGGAATCGAAGCACAGAGAACGACGCCCTACACTCCTCAGTCAAATGGGGTCAGCGAGCGGGCGAATCGAACGATAATAGGTACTACTCGAGCACTCATTCACGCCGTCAGTGCACCCCAAGAGTTCTGGGCGGAGGGCGCGATGACTGCTATTTACGTCAGAAATCGGCTGCCTACAAAATCACTAAAGTCAGGTTTGACTCCCTAGGAGCGGTGGTTTGGGAAACCGGCTAGCTATGAAAACCTGCGGGTTTGGGGGTGTGTCGCATACGCACAAGTCCCACAGGAGAAGCGGAAGACACTTGACAAAACCGCACGCAAATGTATCTTCATTGGGTACACAATGACAGCAACTCAATACCGCCTATACGACCCTGAGAAGAAGGTTGTCTTCAACGCACGCGACGTCGTCTTCGAGGAATCGAAATCTTACTATCCTACCGACATAGAGAACGGGGGAGTCCCGCAACGCTACCACGCTCCAGAGGTCCAGCCCTGGGAGGAGAAGGTTGCTTGGGGAGATGAGTTTGATGAGGAAGAGGCTGATGCGGAATTGCCAAGAGTTTCGAGGGTTAAGGAGAAGGAGAAGAAAAGGGCTGTTAGAGTTGAGGAACCGGAGGAGGAACAACTGGTGGATTTGGCCGGATTCGATGAAGGCGAGAATGTCTATATGGAATCGGGGCCTAGATTCGAAGTCATGGGACCACCGGTAATGCCAGGACACTTCCGAAAACCGCCACAAAGAGAGAAAGAACAGTGGATGGTCAAGGGGCTACGCTCAGATGGGAAAAGCAGTTTCTGGAACGGTACACCAGGAGCATTGCCCGAAGCTACCAGTCAGCTACGCAGCAAACCCCACCGATCAGCAAGTATTTCTTTTGCCAACTACGCAATGCTCACTACGGTATACATGGTTGAAGAGGGACCACCCAACTACCGGAAGGCTATGGAATCTGAAGAGGCGGAGGAATGGCAGAAGGCTGTCGATTCAGAGTGTGCGTCACTCACAAAGAACAAGGTTTTGCAGTTCGTCGACGCCGTTCCAACTGGAAAGAAAGCGATACCTACGAGGTTGATCCTGCAGAGCAAGTTGGGTCCAACCGGCGAAACGATACGTTACAAAGCTCGATTGGTCGCTCAAGGTTTCTGACAAATCGAAGGAGAGGATTTCACCCATACGTTCGCGCCTATCGCGAGTCTATCGAGTGTGCGGGTGGTGCTTTCCATTGCTGCCGCGCGCGGGTTCAAAATTTATCAAATGGATGTCGTCACAGCTTTCTTGGGAAGTAAGCTTGAGGAGGAAGTTTATGTCTCGCTGCCAGAAGGTATTCTGGGTAACACGCGAGTGGCTTCACTCAATAGAAGTCTTTATGGATTAAAGCAATCGCCAAGATGTTGGTACACTACGATCGATGCCTTTCTTATAGGCGAAATGGGATTCCGCCGAGGACGATTCGATTGCTGCATCTACACTGACGAACGCGGAAGCGTCTTGGCTTTATACGTCGATGATATTCTTATTACCGGTACATCGAAGAACATCCATCACATTCGCCAGCAGCTGAAGGCCAAGTTCGAAATGGTGGATCTTGGGCCAGTCAGTCACTTTCTGGGAATGGTAATAACGAGGCAGGAGCAGAGGAGGCAGATCTATGTCTCACAGCAAGGCTATATTGATTGAGTATTGGAAACGTTTGCCATGACAGAATGCAAACCAGGCGCAACACCGATCGATAAGGATAAACCGGGGCCCTGCATGGGGGAGGATCCATCTTGTGATCGGGATCTTTACCTAAAACTAATTGGGAGTCTATGCCGGATCGCTATAGGCACTCGCCCAGATATTTCGTTTGCGGTCTTGTACCTGGGAAGATTTAACGCCGACCCATCTCTAATTCACTGGACGTGTGCGAAGAGGGTTCTACGCTATCTAAAGGGCACCAAACATCTCAAGCTCAGTCTGGGAGGAGAATTGCAGGAGTCGGAGGAGTTGAAGGAAGGTTTCAAGTTGTCCGGATATGTTGATTCAGACTTCGCTGGAGAAGCGAGCTCATTGAAGTCCACTACCGGCTACGTCCTTTTACTCGGATCTGGAATAGTTCAATGGCATTCAAAACCCCAATCAATTACCGCATCAAGTATGGCCGATGCTGAGTTCATAGCGAGTGCGTCTGCTATTCAGGAACTTGTCTGGTTTCGTCAACTGGTGCAAGAAATCACGCGCTCATCACTACAAGTCAGTACGCTATTCAATGACAATCAAGCGTCCTTGTCTACGTTCAAAGATACTACCTACAAGCCGCATAGCAGGCATATCGGCGTTCGAGTTCATCAGATTAGGGAGTTTATAGAGGACGGAAAGGATGTGGTAATGGATTACTGCCGGACGGATAAGATGATTGCAGATGGTTTAACCAAACCTTTAGTAGTTAGCAAGCATTTGGAGTTTGTTCGTATGTGTGGACTACTCTAATAAATTCCTTTGTTTCTACTATTTTGTACAACTCCATTGGAGTATAGATATCATTGTTTGTTTTCGTTTGTTGCTATATACAAAAGTACGTGTGGTACCCGTAGGGGGAGTGTTAGCTCTATTAGCTCTACGATATGTTGAGGTACGGCTACCCACTTAGGTCATGTCTATGGGTTAGGTCTATCATTGGTTGTGCGGGACTGGGCTTGGCATGGGATTTCCTTTAAGTAGTCTTCTCTCTTGTACGACTAGTCATTAACGAACATCTCACCTCACACACGTATCACACACACATCCCAACAGTTTATGCCGTCCCCCGCCTCACCCCCACCGTAGGCATCCGATTCTTCCAGACCACTCCTCGCAAGGCGCTCCATGCAGGCTCTCAAGAATGCAAGAGAGCGCAATTCCTCCTTACACCAGTATGTGAGGAATTCGCCTGCCATGTCACTCGGAAAGCTCGGTTTCCTCAGTTCACTGCGCATAGACCCAACACTAGCAGATGCCACAGTAGACGGCGAAAGCTGCTTCTGTACCCTGGCCCTGTGCTCCAATTCCACGGAAATATCGTCTAAATCAACATTTCCCTCTGCCCGCGGCACAGTGGCAATAGCCTTAATTTTAGAAAGAGCACTGCCGGAGTTGGAGTACATGCACGCCACTTTCTGGCTGATGATTCGGTACACTTGTTCCACATTGGTTACTGCTGGCTTCCACGAGCCTCCGGAGGAGGAAAGGAGTCGGCTTCGCATTGCAGAGCAGTGCCAGCATAAAAGTCCGTTGTAGCTATACACTCCTCCGGTTCTGGAAATAGAGAAGGCAGCATTGGAGCGAGAAGCTGCTCTGCTGGTAAGCGAGTGTAACTGCTAGCATGGGGTTTTCACATACTACGAGGTCGGCTTGGATTGAGTTGTTTTGTTCCTTGGACGAGTTGTCGGTTGGAGCTCTAGCGTTAATATGGGTGGCAGCAAGGGCAGTGGAGATTCCTGAATGGACTTTGATCAGGAGGCTTCTCTGTTGACACACGACAAGGCGGGCGTATTCGGTTTCACCGATCACCTTCAGGATTCGTGAATCTCCTACATGGCCTAGATTGACGGGCATTCCCAGCTTTACCAAGATACGGCCCAGTGCTTAGTTTTGATATGATCTCTTCCACTATTACAGCCATTTCCTTGCTGTCACTGTCTTTGCTATTAGGCATTGCCGGCAGTGCTCGACCGAGCGCACCATACCTAACACTCTATGTCGCGCCTTGGCCGGAGCACAGGTCCGGCACCAGGGATGTGAGTCTGCATCTGCCCCATGCCCACCTCCGGGAGTAGATTTATAGCCCTAGTATCTAGCTGAGAAGTTATAAAGAATAAATGAACACTTTCTCTCGCAGTGGATATCGGGGGTCATGTGTGATGCATGGCTTTCAATTTTTGAATGACGCAGTCGTCATCAATGGTTCCTTGACCTTCTGAGATGGCAGCGGGATGCTTGTCCACAGGGGAGAGCAATATAATACCCTCCAGGAGCTATTGTCCGACTGAGTTTCTTGAGGCATAGAGATTGCACACGATTTTCAGCATAGCCAATGGAAAGGTCGCCACGGCGACTGGATCTCCATCGCTTTTCATTGACTGTACGATTCGTTTTGCCAAGGACTTCATACACGAATAGGGTGTATAGTGCGGGAGGTAAAAGGACTACTTTTGTCAAAAACTGCGGCAAAGCTGACAGAGATCTGACCCACGAGCGATCTATCAAGACCCTACTCCCCCAACCTAGAAGTTAACTGCCTGGCATATCCAGCGCTACTGCTAAATCCCCCCTCAATCTCAATCAACATCCAAAACCCATTCTGCTCCCACTATTAACTGCTATGCATAGGTGGAGTATCCTGTTTTGGAGTAATCGTGAAGTCAAGGATCATCGCTAGCTTCCATGTCCGTACTTTTGAGGCCTAGGTCTATTCTTCCAACCGATATTCTCAGTGTTCCCAACGGGCCAGGTAGGCCAGGCCGCAGCAAAGCCTGGCCTGGCCTATGGGAATTCTCTAGGGCCTGGCCTGGCCGTCCTATAGGCCGTATAGGCTTAGTACCGATTGTCTGATAGACCGGCCTGGGCCAGCCTACTCTTAGCGAGCCACGATGCAGCGTCGGCGGCAAAAATTCACAATTAATATTCTCTGATTACTAAATAGCATTGAAAGTATAAGAATAGTTTCGCTTTATTAGCAAAAATACTACAGGTACAGTAGTTAATTAATTAATTAAATTAATTGTAGAAAAAAAAATCGGGGACATGGAAGTTGAAAGAGGTGGGGGAATCATGATATCCTTAAAGCGATCTCTTCCCAACGCTAATCACCGGGCCTATAGGCGCCTATCAGGCCTGATAGGCTTTCGCAGGCCGCTCGAATTCGGCCTAGATGGGCCTAGGCCATTTCCGGAGCGGCCTGGCCTAGCCCGTTGGGAACGCTGGATATTCTTATCAACTATCGCTGGAATATTAGCACTGCAGACACTGACGGGGGATGGGATACTCCTCCTGTCGTGGGACACGCCTCTTGATCCATCCTAGCTATCGAGTCGCTACGTATCGCCTCCGGCCAAGTTCTCTAGGTGACTCCCCCCAACCTGCTTTTTCGGGTCACCTGTGGACTCTGGTTCGGTGTGGGAAACTTCCGGCGGCTTAGAGTATGTGAGAACGGATTTTGTGGAAGATATACTGTCGTCCCTCTCCCGCCTCCTGCGGTTGGCCCGTTTGGCCACGTTCTAGTCGGGGATTGCGTTATTACAGTACTTGGGAAGATATCTGTGGCCATCTGTCTCCACCCTTTTGGCGGTGACTTTGTCTGGGAAGTCACGTCGAGAACCAAATTAACAGTTCCTAACCTTCTGTGCTCAAGCCTCCACCTCACCGACTTGTCTCATTTTAACTAGAGATTGCTGCCCGTTTCAAGAATGTATGATTCCTATGCTAATCCAAAGGAGATTGGTCATCGGACTAACCTAGTAAGTAAGCATCCGCTCAGGTGTGACTAGAGGAATCGTGCGACTCGTGCTCTTCATAATTATTGGGCTCCCTTGGGACAGAACTTTCGCCAAAATGGAGATCAGCTTTTTTGCGGTGGTTAGACACACTCACCGTTTGTCTTGAAATAGGCCTTTGCAACCAGGCCCTCCTCGTTCCATTCGATCTTAATCCTGAACCGTTTCCGCCGCGGGGGTTCCCAACATAATTGAAATTTCCGTCCACATCATGCTCACCTTTATCATTATCCTTGCCCAATACACCTGCTGAAGAACTACCAGACCTAGGCCTTTGTGGGAAGTTCATTCCAGGAAAACCCCTCTTGGATTTGATTCTCTATCCTTTCCCTTCCCCTCTTGTTAGCCTTCTGGTATCTCTTTTATAGAAGAGTATGGAGGGTAAATTTTTTAAACCTTTTTAATGTGTATCCCCCGGGGTGTAATGTCGTTGCCATTGTCAGTAGACCGTCGACCTGGAGGGGTTATCATGCCCGAGCGACGCATGTCTAATGCTATGTAAAGAATTACGAGTAAGGGGCGGTGGCTAATGGGAGAGACTAAAGGCATAGGGTGGTGGTTATAAACTTTTGCAAAACCCATCATAAAACTGTGGGAGGAGGTATGAGTTTCGTGAGGGTTTGTTAGGTGATTGGAAGTGTTGAACAACACTCCGCCGGATAGTAGAAGAGGAGATGAGAGAAGGGTCCAAGGTTGAGGAAAGAAGATTCAGGGTGACTAGGCAATTGGGCAAAGCTGTGAGGCTAGTTTTCAGGACTCACGGGACCCAATGCACAAGATAGAATTATAGTGGGAGATTTTTAATAAAATATTTGAGAATTCATCGTGCCCCATGATACAGAGATTCTCTACCATGGCGATAAATTGAGAAAGGAAAGAGGAACGTGAATGAAAAAAAGGAAACCCTGCATAATTCTAGATTAGCAAGAGTTGCGAACTGATGATCACCTCTGGGCTCGGAGAAAACCAGCCGATGTAAAATCCTTCATATGTTTAGTTGCAAGGAGAAATTCAATGAAACTGATGATTTCATGCGTCATCCCATTACAAGTGCGAGTATGTGTCGGAGTTAACCTCGACACTGCATATGCTCGAAGAATGAAATTTTAAATTTGGACAACCGCATCTATTCTCTTATCTCCTTCACACCGAAACTGGCCATTGTTCTCATCATCGCTACAACTCCTTGCTGGTTTGACCGAAATAGCACCTTAGGATGGATGGCTTTACCCTGCAGTGTAACGACCTCCGATGTCATGCTCAAACTGATGGCCGCGCCGTTGTGACTACCTGCAGGTAATTTCCTCCCTGATTTTATTGAATAAACCCATCATCCTGCTCGGGGGTGTTAGTAAAAATCGGGAAGCAACCTCCTTGTCCTGACTGAAATATAAACTCGTGCGGGATAAGCGGGGGTTGTCTTCCGGATCTTTACTGAACTCCCGAGCGTGTTCACCCCACTCCTCGAGGACCTATTCCTCAGTAGCCCTTAAGTTGACTATCTTTTCCTCACGTCCTACAGTCATATTTACTGCCTCCCATGTGCTGCCCCTCTACAGCTTACCTAACCCCCTCCGAGCGGTCGGCGAACCTGTCCAGCCTGCGGTATATCACTTTCCAAGCCGGACGACGCAGTAATCACAGTTCTCAACCCAAGCGACGACTACAAGACTAGGGTCCTCAGTGGACTCAGTCCGAGTACCATAATAGAAATCTGCACTTGTGGGCTCGCCTTCTGAACCTATCAAGTGACTCAGGAAATGCCGGTGTTGGCTCCCTCCCTACGGTAAGATGAGGGGTTAACCATGGAATAGATTTTATCAAGAACATCTCGAAAAGTCCTTACGAGCACGGGGAACCGAAATTCAAGGGGAGAATGAGAAGATTATTCGTGATGCTAATGTTGAAACCTCTGCCCTACAGAATAATCTTGCCGGGATGGGGGTTGTTGAAGATGAATTGAGAAGGAAGAACCATGAGTTGATGCAAGGGTGGAGAGAGAAGGCGAGGGAGCTGCCACAAACACGGCTATTCTTGGCTCATATTTACCATTCCAATAACAAGAGACCTTGCACTAATACTGTACAGGAACTCTACTACAAATTCAAACGCCAGACATTAATATCTCAAGTCCAGCAGGCCGCTGCGGATCAGGCTGATCAGGCGCTGTATATGACCTCTCACCTGCCTTCCTCCTCCCGGCACTTCCAGGACACCTTAAGCAAACTCTCGGGAAACTTTCCTCAACAGATCCGGTCGAGCCATCCTACCCGCTACGCAGATCGGGAACATTCACGGCCAGAACGGGGTTGGTCCTGGTGCAAGAGCCATTCCCTCCTTCCAACGGCCAGTAAGGAGACCTGATAATGGCCAGGGTATGCTCGTTAATGGTAGACGTTTGTTCTTTCCATTTGATTCCTCTAACACCCCCTTAAACATTCATTAGATCAGATTCCGTTCCAGTCAACTCCTATCGCCTCCAATGAGCACCGCCAACGTTTGTATATCCAATCTTCAGCTATACGGCTCCCCGGTGCGCTTAGCGAATACGGCAGACCACCTTTGAGGGGATTTGACGAGAATGCTCGGGGTGGGCGGATGGCAGACGGAGGCAAGAACAGAAGGCTTGCGGTAGATGACAATGGGAGGGTTGTTCTCGACCAACATTGACAAGGAAACCTCTTTTCTCCCCATGGCGACGGTGATTATGAGCTCTGGACATTGGTTTGGTTAGTTTTCTGGCATCCGCTACCAGACTTTTCTATTTTATTTTTCTATTAAAAGAGAGGCATCATAAAGATGGGGGGAATTGCAACAGCTGGCGTTCTGGCCCTGAATTAGTTTCTGCGGAGGGGGATACAAATGCTAGTGGGTCCGGAGGTGTGGAATTAAGCTAGCCCATGCCGAATTCTAGATAAGAAACTTCGCCGTTATTCACGAGGTTCCTGATACCCCAATCTGAGCTTTACACTGCTTTCAGTGTATCTTCGCCCCAGCAACCGAGACAACTGTATCCCTTATTCATCATACCATAACCCCAATCCTTTTCGACGAAAATTGCAACAATTCCCACCCGGGGGTTTCTGAAAGAGTGACAGAGCGCGCAATTTCCTGGGATTGCTTCCGATATCTTCACGATGTCTTTGGAGACCGGGAGAGGTACCCAGGACAGGATCACATGGGGGAATCGGGAGAGACTTCCGCGGGAATTAGCGCCGAAAACCCTACAACAAGCTGTGGTCAAGCAGCCATTTCTCAGATATGCCGTGGAATCCTGGCTCATTCATGCCCGTCGGAGCATTGAGATCTCAGAGGAAGATTTCTACGGCAAAGATCAGGACTGGCTGCAGCATCAGTTCTTTGACACAAGCGACCTTATAAGAAAGCCATGGATTGAGCTCTGCGGAGGTTAGGGAATGGAAGTTTTTGGTAGATAAGCAGACATCACTGCATATTGCGGTATGTCTATGGCTCGTACCTCTGATACACCAGATGATCCAGATCCTCTCAAATCTCACGTGCGGGACATACCACACTTGGCCACCACCACGACACATAGCAGCTAAGCTAAAGGCATGGTTAAAATCTTTGCAGGGGGCTGGGCATAAAGAAAGAAAATCGACGAGAAAAATCGCGCCGGTAACACTCCACCTCGCTGCTGGGTTTGGTCGCCCCGAGAGCGTCAAGTGTCTAGTTAAGCGTGGTGCTAACCCAGGCATCAAAAACAATGACCGGATGACGGTGTTAGAGTTGGCAGAAAGGCTCGAAAGAAGAGGTATTTTGCACATTCTAAAGCAGGCCGCTCCGGGGAAAGTGGATGTCAGGTATGATATAAGACTTGGCGATTTTTCTATATGGGTCTAGGTTAGCTAATCAGCGTTAGTATGTATTGAGAGGTGGCGGGCGAATTATCACGCCGAGTCCTTTGACAAAAGCGACAATGCGAAGATCATCAGCGATTATGGTGTACAAGTACATTTATATATTCCCGATATGTGGCCTTTCATTACCGGTCTTTGTTTTGAAATTATGGCAAACAATTTGTATAACAACCTTCGGAGACCGGATAAGGGTCATCGATTGGTGGGAGCCATCACCAGAAAATTTGCTGTACAACCTCCGCCGAGAGGAGGGCCAGTCGGACGTTGACACTGGAGGATGGATCCCCAGAGATGCTCAGTATAGGGAATGGCGGGAGAGTAAGGAATCCAAGCTTCTTTGGCTTTGCGGTGGCCCTGGAGCGGGGACGACTATGCTGGCCAGGCATGTTGTCGCCGGATTGCACAAAGAACACCACAACCCATCCGAAGGTGATTAACTGAGTTTCCACTTCATCTCCCCCCAATTCCCCCTCGTTGGCAACTCTGATGATCAGGTGGATTTGTCCGGACGCGGGCTTGCCGAAATAGTGCGCGACCCACTACACAACATTCTCGAGCTGGATAGCAAGCTTTTCGATGTCTGTAAACCGGAATTTGGGAACCAAGGGAATAGATTTTTTACCAACCACAAAAAAATATCTTCATGGCGGGTTCTAAGAAAAGCGATCCATGACTGCGAGACAGAGCCTGTATACATTCTCATAGACGGCATAGATGGGCTTCATGAGAGCTTATGTGAAGAATTACTCGGATGGGTTGTAGGTCTTATGGAAATCGGCAGTTAAAGTATTTCTCTCTAGTCGGGACGCGCCCTGTATCTCGAATAGCCTCCTCCGTAACGTTCCTGGATGCAGCAAGGTCAATCTGGATATGAACAATTTTGGAAAAGAGGATGTGGAAACATTTAGTACGCGCAGAGTGCATATCAAGCAGGGAGAACAGGGAGATGTTGGCATGAGGGAGAGAGCAGTGGAAATCCTTCTAGAGCAGTCGGAGGGAAACTTCCTCTCTGCATCATTGGCGATCGGCAGTTTGGGATACGGGGGCCCAGTGCCTGATTTTCACCTTTTGCTAAGGTAACCCCGGGTTCAATTAGGACTCGAGAGGGTATACAGAACCATGTTACGCATTCTCCTCTCGCACGAAACATCAGGAGATGTTCTGAACACTATCTGGAGTGTAGCAGTCGCCATGCGCCCGGCCACACTTAGCGAATTAGGTCATATCCTGGCATGTATTAGAGGGGAAGGCAGGGGCGGAAAAACCGCCTTATTCAAGTGTCACAATCAGCGAAATTCTGCTGAGATCAGAGGAGGAAATCACAATTGATATCCAGTCCTCCAAGGGATTTCTCCGGGTCACCGACACAACTGTATCCATCGTTCATCACACTGCAACAGAATACCTTTTCCGCGAATATAGCAAGGGTAGTCTGCCAGTACTTTCTCAGGTGGAGGCTGATCTCGCAATTGCCTAGGAGTGCTTCCGGTACCTTCACCAAGTCTATGGAGATCCGAAGGAGTTCTCGAATGGGGAAGTCCGGTGGCCTAGCCATGAGGAGACAGATGAGTCGAAAGAGGAGTCGGAAGAGACTCCATGGGAAGCGACACGGGAGTGCTCATGGTGGGCAGTATGGAAGTGGAAATTTCTTGAATATGCCGCAGAATCTTGGTTCCTTCGTGCCCGCCGGAGCATCGGGATCTCAATGGATACTTCCTATGACAATTCTACTCAGAACTGGTTACAACACCAGTTCTTCAACACTAGCGACGTCATAAGAAAACCCTGGATTGGGCACTGCGGGCCGAGAATGGAGATTTTTGTGGGGGAACAGGCACCACTGCACATAGCAGTCTGTCGGGGGCCCAACCCCGTAGTAGAAAAGGCGCTCTCAGTTCCCACGAAAGAAATAAACAGCGAAGTATCGCCACTACACCTAGCTGTCAAGTTCACTTCCGGTACCTGGAAGGTGCTAATTTCTGGGAACAGCCCACGCCTCATCACAAAGCAAGATCGAAATGGTAACACACCTCTACACGAAGTCGTCTTTTCGGGCCATTTGCCCATGGTGGTGAGCCTGGTAGGAAAATTCGCAACACCAGAGTACAAGGCATACAGCAACCAAATCAACAAGCAAAACTCATGTGGAAACACCCCGCTACACCTGGCCATACAGTTATCAAGAACTGTGCGCACGTGCCAGCATCAGAATTGAGGCTAATTTTCCGGAGAGAAGACAATTGGGATACCTTCACACAGGCGGGCAATAATATAAGCACAAATACCAATAATAATCCTAGTGTGCAAGTAGCTTCATCTATTCCTGGTATGTCTCCTTTCCTTGCGAACCTTAGCTTTAAACTTACGGCTGGGAATTTGTGTAGCAACCTTTAACAAGCTGATATGGGATGCCCGCTGGTGGGTGTCGTCGCCAGAAATTGTCCTGGACCACCTCCGTGACGAGTATAACTTGCCACAAGCCCACACTGGAAATTCCACTAAGTTTTGTTTTTCCTTTTGAATCCCTTCCCCTTTGAAGCTCCTTGAGTCTGCAAATGCTATATTCATTTTTTTTTTCCATTTTACATCCTGTTTGCTTTTTCCTTCAATTTTTCAAAATATCCGTTCTTACCAACATGCATGCTACTCTTTCTCACAATTTCATCATACCCTACCTTGGGAGGTCCACATTTTTTTCTCCCCCCCTTTACCGCACAATACATGTCACGAGGTTCTTTTGGTCTTAGGATAGTTCGCGATATGGTAGTCAATAAATTACGGTGGTTTGCTGTCACGGTTGGGAAGTTTTGATATATCATAGTCAGGAAGGGGTCGAGGTGGGCACGGCACGGCACGGTATCATACAAATATCTAGATTGGTAATTAGGAAAAATTCATGGAAAGGGCGAGGATCGCGACGATAAAGAGTGAATGAAGCAAACAGATTATTCCATCACATTCTGTTAACTTCGTGATTCCGCTCTACCGGAAAATGAATTTCTCGGAGCTGGATACCGTGGAAACTGAAGTAATAATTGGGCATCACGCTAAGACGTTGGAGCTGCCTCTCCCAGTAAAGTCTGTTGTCTAAAGTGAGGGGTGAAAGAGAATCTTCTCGGTGTGATTTCCCCCCCCAATGCAAAGGGGAAATTCTGGACGTCCTGGAGCCATGCCCAATTTATTCCAGTTTTTACGGTTACAGACTGCAGTGGAGACGTTGCGGCAGAGGCATAAATTGGCGCCAGGATGTCCCAGCATACTCGAGTAAGGTACAGTACACCTAGGCGGCGGGGAGCAATGGCGCCAGCTCATCCGAATACTTTCTGAATCGCTAAGCAGCCCGGCCTTGATTAAAAAACCAGAGCCGCTCAGATACCGCATATTCTGGGGAGGAGCCGGAATACTTGCACAGTGCTCGGTATCATAATACGAAGTTATGCAACGGTTATTTAAGGTTAGCTAACCTAATATATGATACCGCCGTCTGTTCCGGTTAATAGGTTCCTACCCTCGCACGGTATGATAATATTATTATGATAGCAAGAGCAAAGAAAGGGATGGTGAATAATTGCCACCCTCCAGAGGGAATTGGACTGCTAAAGGAGATGAAACTCTGGGCTTGGGCGCGATTATATGAATGATTATTGCTTCATGAAGCAATTTCTCCTCCGCCAACGCCTTCTCCGCCTAGTTAACATATTATTGTGTCTCCCACAATTCCCATCCACCGCAATGTTTTTTGATTTTTTTTTGATAGCTATCTCTTTAATGTCATATTCCCTGGCTGAAATATTAGTAAAGAAGTAGAGGTGTCTTCGCTGATGATATCAGGAGATCTGACCTTAGGCTTGATCTGCCAGCTAGGTCTGAGTGAAAAGTCTTGGCAGATGTTGGATTAAGCTTCACACAACCCCCGGTCCTGGTAAATTCGCGATGCGCGGACTCCCGGTGTGGTGCCGGGGCGGAGTCGCGGGATCCATTATGATACAGCTTTTACTGGGGGCACGACGAGACTGGGCAGGTGACGAGGAGGGGTATGATACTTCATAGGGGAAAGTAGATTCGTCAAGGTTAGGGTTTACAAAAGATTGCTCGTATGATAAAAATATGATGATAATATTATCATAATTAATCCCTATTCGCCACCCGTACGATGTGCAGTTGCACCAAACATCCTCAAAGAGATCAGCTCCCTTTCCTGTGGTAGCATCTAAACCATGTCGTCTTATTTCCCAGACTGTTAATCTACTCCGTACTAGCGAAATTCAAGTTATGATATAGCTAAAAATACCTTAATAACTCTTATAATTCACTGTCTCCTGCTCGTCCAATCGCAAGAGTTTTTACGGTATTCTCTAGCTAAAGTAACATGGCCACGTATCAAACATAAGACAAATGTGTTGGAGTTATGGGAGTTTTAGGAACGCCGGAGAAGACTCAGGATTATTCTGGAGCTATCGTCATTTAGGGGGGTTCCCGGAATATGTTTTCCCTTCAACCCGGGAGTTTTCGGGGGGGGGGTATGTGCGCGGAGCAAAGATCTGTACCATGGTCTACAGGGAGATCAGGATGCGCCTGTCGTGTTTCACCCTTACTCCCGCCCTTCTGTGAGCTCAGAATACCCGAGATAAAGAAATTTATAACCATACTTTCCCTACATCCCTTCTAGGTGCAAGGTTGATCTGCTCACTCTATCAATGCGCTATTTACTTGATAGTAGCGCTATGATAGGGCAACGCAGTTAGAATGGGTGTGAGGAATGCATGGCATAGGGGCCCAGCATCAGGAAAAGTACGAGTATCTGTCACCCCTCCCCTGCTGAAACCAATTCCTGTAGAATATCAGTTGTGATACCATCCCCCATATTTCCTTCAAAGGGGTTCCGTCTTACTATAGGTATTGCCAACTTAACAGTGGGAGCAAAAAGGCATCATAAAGCTCTTCTTTTTTTTTACATCCCCATTCTGCGAGATACGCCCACCCCCTTAACCGCCCACCCTGCGCTAGAGTCTAGACCTAGTCTAACCATCCGGAGACTTTATTCTCATCCCTAAGCCCCTAGAAAAGAATCTACTAATTTTCAAGTCTTAATGTTCCTCACCCTATTAGGCTACACCTCTGCGCTCAACACCAAAACGAAAACGCTAGTTAGACGATCACTTCTATAATAACTAATGCTTGGGTTCAAGTCTAATCCTCTACCAGCCTAGGCCATAACCACACGTCACAAGTCCGAACTAAGCAGGTGCAATACCCCGCTCGCAGAAGGGCCCTGACAGCCCCCAGAATCTCCCTCCGCCCGGGCAATCAAGACCGTCCAGGATGCAATCTAAAACGTCCCGCTCGTTCTCAGCCAACTTAATCCTTTAAAATTTTGCCCTTTTCGTACCATTCCTTCTACTGCGTACCGGAGACAGTCGAAATCTTTGGCTTTTTGCCTGTCGATCCAGGCAATACCTTTGCTGAGGGCGAGGTCCGTTAGCGTTGCTACCGGTACATCGTCGTCTAGGCAATATCCGTTTAGTTGGTGGAGGCATCCGCCTCCTATCTGCATAAAGTCCACGCCAACGTTGAAGCCAAAAGAGGTTTACTCCCAACCGCACGGGTATTCAGTAAACCGGGGATCCATTCGGGCAGCCCTCTCAAAAGCATCTAGTGACTCCTCCGTGATCCCAACATCGACATCACTCGTTTGGATAGTTGCACCGTGCAGGAGCAAGGCCGCCCCGCCAACCACAGCGAATTTCCCAACATAGGCTCTACCAATTAAACCCCACACTGCCCTTGCTGCCTCAATAACCCCCAAATCTCCGTTGCGTAGACCCTGTGCGTTGCCGTCCGTTTCCCCCTGAGCTCCACCCGTGATAATTCCGCTAGCACCAGACATGATAGGGGAATGCTTTGGCTAATTGGTGGTCTAGTGTAAAAGGAGGTGGGAGGGCAAGATGGAGGGATTGTTTTTTTGTGGGGGGGCGCTTTGGTTGAGATGCGGTGGTGGGTGGAAGGAGGTGTGAAGCGGGGGGGTAGGTTTGCTGTTTGGTAAGGGGGTGCTTTGATGGCGTGGCTGTGGGGATAAAAGGCGGTGTGAAGCGAGATGGTTTGGTTGCTATCTTGTGGGGGACAATAATTGTTTTGCGTACGTTAAGGAGGGGGAGGGGAGGGGGAGGGGAGGTAGCGGGCTCTGGTATATGACAAACTCACAAGCGTATACAAGGAACGAGAGTACTCAACTGCGCACAGCGAAAACTGACCCCCTCAGAGCTTCAGACAAAAGAGGGGGGGGAAGAGCCTGATCTTATCAGCAAAGGCAACTCTAACGTGCTAGCGTGAGGTCTAATTATTTGAGTTCTTACGGTAACTCATTCATGTCTTGCTGTGTGCGATCATGATTGATCACTCGATGTAATGTGCTTTCACAATATTAACCTCACATGCTCGTGCATTCTCTGAAGGGACGAAAGAAAAAAAGAAAGAGGGGGGATGAATGGAAGGATAGATGAAATAAAAGGAGGAAATCATCAATCAAGTAAGAAAT
>Ga0307513_10003680_pt1 | contig 20738 bp, 22 predicted proteins | sample 15_EM_MG_FD_202174 | JGI IMG/M metagenome (GOLD analysis project Ga0307513, IMG submission 202174) | Populus trichocarpa ectomycorrhiza microbial communities from riparian zone in the Pacific Northwest, United States - 15_EM | ecosystem: Host-associated > Plants > Roots > Unclassified | place...
AGCCGCCACAGATGCAGGTCCAGCACCCGTTCCCCGTCCGACGCCAGCCGCGCGCGGATTTCGGCGGCCAGCTTGGGGCTCGGATTGATGTCGAGCAGGGCCGCGCCGGTGCGGCGAATCAGGCTCCAGGCGAACTGCGCCACCAGCGCCGCCCCCACCAGGCCGGCCGCGGGATCGGCCCAGTTCCAGCCCAGCCCCGCGCCCGCCGCCAGGCCGGCGATGGCCAGGACCGACACCATGGCGTCGGCGAACAGATGCAGATGGGCCGCCGACAGGTTCAGGTCCCCGTCCTCGTCGTGATGATGATGGGGGTGCGGCCTGGGCCGCAGCAGCAGCACGCAGACCACGTTCACCGCCAGCCCGCCCAGCGCCAGCGGGATCGCCCCCTGGTATTGCACCAGGCTCGGATTCAGCAGGCGCTCGATGCTCTCGATGGCGATCAGCAGGGCCGTGCCGGCCAGCAGGACGGCGTTGGCGAAGCCGGCGAGGTAACCGACCTTGCCGGTGCCGAAACTGAAGCGGGCGTCGCCGGCATAGCGCCGCGAGAGGGCGTAGGAGAGCGCGGCCACCAGCATCACGGCCACGTGGGCGGCCATGTGCAGGCCGCTGGCGGTCAGCGCCATGGACCGGAACGCCAGCCCGCCGCCTACCTGCGCCACCAGGGTCGCCGCGCAGATGGCGGCCACGATCCAGGTGCGCCGCTCGTTGCGGCCGTGATCGGCGCCCAGATAGACGCGATCCTCGCGGAAGGCGTCCATCGGCGGCGTCTTGCCTGGGGCGGGGTCGGCGGTGGTCAAGGGGCGGGCTTCCTGGCGCCGATACGGATCGGTGTTATTGTATAACAGAATTGGCGGGTCAAGCGATCAGCCTGTTCCCTCCAGGCCCCTGCATGACTAGATGTGGCCCATGACCGAAAAGACCCCCGTCACCGTCCTCACCGGCTACCTCGGCGCCGGCAAGACCACCCTGCTCAACCGCATCCTCTCGGAGGATCACGGCAAGCGCTACGCCGTCATCGTCAACGAGTTCGGGGAGGTGGGCGTCGACAACGACCTGATCGTCGGCGCCGACGAGGAGGTCTTCGAGATGAACAACGGCTGTGTCTGCTGCACGGTGCGCGGCGACCTCATCCGGGTGCTCTCGGGCCTGATGAAGCGCAAGGGCAAGTTCGACGCCATCATCGTCGAGACCACGGGCCTGGCCGATCCCGGACCGGTGGCCCAGACCTTCTTCGTCGACGAGGATGTGCGCGGCAAGACCCAGCTCGACAGCGTCACCACGGTCGTCGACGCCAAGCACCTGCCCCTGCGCCTCAAGGACAGCAAGGAGGCCGCCGAGCAGATCGCCTTCGCCGACCAGATCATCCTCAACAAGACCGACCTGGTCTCGCCCGAGGAACTGGCCGCCGTGGAGGCCGGCATCCGCCGTCTCAACCCGCTGGCGCCGATCCATCGCGCCGAGCGGTCCAACGTGCCGCTGGACGTGATCCTTGGCCGCGGCGGCTTCGACCTCGACCGCATCACCCAGCTGGAGCCCGAATTCCTGAACCCGGCCCACGGCCAGGCCGGGCACGTCCACGACGACAGCTGCGAGCACGACCACCACGACCACCATCATCATCACGACGGCCATGATCACGGCCATGGCCACATCGACGATCACATCGAGGCCTCGGGCATCCGGGGCGTATCGCTCACCCTCGACCGGCCGCTGAACGGTAACCGGGTCACCGCCTGGCTGAACGAGGTGCTGCAGGCCCAAGGGCCGGACATCCTGCGCGCCAAGGGCATCCTGGACGTCACCGGCGAGGATCGCCGGCTGGTGTTCCAGGCCGTTCACATGATCCTCGAGGGCGACTTCCTGGGAACCTGGGCCGCCGGCGAGCGCCGCAGCAAGATGGTATTCATCGGCCGCAACCTCGACGAAGCCCAGCTCCGCAAGGGCTTCGAGGCCTGCGCGGCCTAGCCCGTCAGCCGGCTTCGCCGACCGCTTCCCCAGCGCCGAGCGCGAACCGGAGGAGGGGAAACGAAAAAGGCCCGCCGGGCTTTCGCCTGGCGGGCCTCTTAGCGGTCTGGATAGGCAGGAGGCTTAGCCGAGCTCTTCGTTGATCAGCGCGACCTGGAAGAAGCCGTTCTCCTGCAGGTCGTTCATCACCGCCATGAAGTCACCGTACTTCACCGTGCGGTCGGCGCGGATGTAGACGCGATCCTGCTTGGGCTCGGTCTTGGCCAGTTCGCGGTTGAGGTCGGGCGCCAGGGTGGCCAGCGTCGTCGGGATGTCCCCGATGAACAGGCGACCGCCCTGCTGGATGTTGATGAGCGTCGGCTCCTGCACCTTGGTGCCCGGGGGCGGCGGGATGGCCGGCGGCAGATCGAGCTTGATCGACACCGTGGCCGTCGGGATCGCCACCATGAAGATGATCAGCAACACCAGCATGATGTCGACGAAGGGGGTGACGTTGATGTCGCTGTTCTGACCGAGGTCGAACTTGCCGCCGCCGCCGCTGGACACTTTCGCAGCCATATATCGATCCTTTTCACGGGCCGCGCCAAACGGGCGACCGTCGTCATTCCGGCTGACCATTGGCGAGTCGTTTTCAGATTGTAAACCCCCTTGAGGCGGACTCTTTGCAGAGCGCCGTTCGATGAGCGGGGTTTGAAAGCCCGACTTTAGTTTGCACGCGTGAGCCCTGGGCAAGCACCGCCTTCCCTGGCTATGGGAAGAGCATGACCCTGGATTTCGACGCCTACGTCACCGCCGTTCTGTTCACCGCCGACGGCAAGGCCGCCTTCGCGCTGGGCGACGGCACGGTCCGATTCGAGGACGGCGCGGTGGCGGAGGCCCACGAGGGCGCTATCCTTTCGGCCTGTCTTCATCCCTCGGGAGAGGGCCTAGTCACCGGGGGCGACGACGGCGCGGTGATCTGGTCGCGTGCGGGCGGCGGCCAGGAACTGGCCAAGGTCGCGGGCCGCTGGATCGACGCGGTGGACGCCAGCCCGCAAAGCGGCCTGATCGCCTTTTCCGCCGGGCGCGACCTGCACGTCCTGGACCCGGCCGATCCTGCGTTCCGCCGCGTCTTCCCCCACGAGAAATCGATCAGCGCTCTGGCCTTCGATCCCAAGGGCCGGCGCGTGGCGGCGGCGACCTACAACGGCGCGGCGCTCTGGTACGCCCGCATCGCCGACCAGAAACCGTCGTTCCTGAAGTGGGCCGGCAGCCATATCGCCGTGGTCTGGAGCCCGGACGGCAAGTTCCTGATGTCGGCCATGCAGGAGAACCAGCTGCACGGCTGGCGCGTCGCCGACGAGAAGAACCTGCGGATGGGCGGCTATCCCGCCAAGGTGAAGAGCATGGCCTTCCTGTCGAAGGGCCAGCTGATGGCCACCTCCGGCGCGAACGGGGTGGTGCTGTGGCCGTTCGGCGGCTCCAACGGCCCCATGGGCAAGCAGGCCGCCGAGGTCGGTTTCGACCAGGCGAGCCTCGTCGCCCGCATCGCGGCTGTCGAGAAGGGCGGCTGGGTGGCGGCGGGGCTGGAGGACGGCCGCGTCTGGGCCTGCGACCTCGCCAGCCAGCGCATCGACCCCCTGAAGGCCGAGAAGGGCGCGGCGATCACCGCGCTGGCCATGAGCCCCGACGGCCTGCGCGTGGCCTGGGGCGACGAGGACGGCGGCGCGGGCGTCGCCGGGATCGGCGCCTAACGCCCCTTCGGCGGCAGCAGGAACGTCAGGCCAGGCGCCAGCATCGGGCCCTGCACCGACATGTGGCTTTCCCCGGCGAAGGTCTGCTGGCGCACGTCGAAGCTCGCGCCCGCGCCGCCGAGCGTCGCGGCCAGCCGCTCGGCCAGGGCGACCATCGGCCCTTCCTCCCCGCCCACGGCGATGAACACGCGGCGACCGCCCCCGTCCACCGAGGTCAGCCTCGCCGCCAGGTCGGGATCGAACTGCAGCGACGGGCTGGCGACGAGGTAGCCGCCGAAGGCCAGGGTCTGGCGCGCCATCACCGTGGCGGCGAACAGTCCGCCTACGGAATGTCCGACCAGCACCGAGCGCCCGGCGTCGAGCCGGTAGCGGCGGGCGATGAAGGGGCGAAGCTCGTCGACCACAAATTGCTCGAACGCCGCCCCGCCGCCGCCGATCGGCCGCCCGTTCCACGCCGCCTGGGGATGGACCAGGTCATTCAGGCGCCGGGCCTGAACGTCGGTTCCCGGGGGATAGCCGATCGCCACCACATAGGCCGGCGTCATCCGGTGCTCGCGGGCCAGACCCCTGGCCGCCTCGCTCACCGGCCGGAACCGGCTGTCGCCGTCCAGGACGTAGATCGCCGCCGCCCGGGGCCGCCAGAACGGCAGGTCGGGCTGGGAGACCTGGACCCGGAAGTCGCGCCCCGCGGCCTGCGAATGCAGCACGTACTGCCAGCCGCCCGGCGTCGGCCCCTGGCTCACCACGCGCGGTTCGGCCGCCGCGCGCCCCGCCGCCAGCAACAGCGCCATCGCCGCCGCGATCAGCGTCCGCGTCATGGCGCGCTAGTCGAACCCCAGCATCTCGCCCCAGACCTCGAACGGGTCGCGGCGGGTGCGCAGGGTGTTGATGGGGTGGTCCGGATCGCGGAACCCCATGGCCATGCCGGCGAACAGCATGTGGTCCTCGGGCAGGTTCAGCGCCGCGCCCACGGCCTTGGGGTAACGCGCCCAATATTCCTGGGCGCAGGTGTCCAGGCGATGCTCCCGCGCCAGCAGCATCACGCTTTGCATGTACATGCCCACGTCGCTCCACTGGGGCGGCCCCACCTTGCGGTCGAGGCAGAAGAACAGGCCGACGGGGGCGCCGAACAGTTCCCCGTTCTTGGCCAACTGGCGCAGCCGCGCGGGCTTGTCTTCCCGCGGCACGCCGATGGCGGCGTAGAGGTCCTCGCCGCACTGATACCGGCGCGTCCGCAGCGGGTCCCACAGGTTGGGCGGATAGACGTCGTACTCCGGGGTTTCGCCGGCCGGATCGGCGGTGACCTTGGCGCTCAGCGCAGCCAGCGGCGCGCCGGTCAGGGCGTAGACCCGCCACGGCTGCAGGTTGCCGCCTGAGGGCGCGCGGGCCGCGGCCTCCAGGATGGCGCGCACGGTGGCGGCCGGCACCGGGTCGGGGCGGAAGGCGCGGACGGATATTCGGCTTTCGATCGCCTCGCTGACCTTCATCGCATGCGTCCTTTCACTGGCTTGACCGTAACGGCGGCGCGCCGCATCGCTAAACTATCGTGCCCTGACATGGATAGTCCCGCGTGAGCGCCAAAAGATCGCCCCGCCCGGCCCCGCCCGCCAGACAGCAGCCTCGCCCCGGCGTCTTTCGCCGGCTGTTGCGCGCCGTCTGGGTGCTGTTCCTGGTCTTCGGCCTGATCGGCCCGATCCTGGCGGTGGCCATCTACCGCTTCGTGCCGCCGCCCATCACCTACCTGATGGTGGAGCGGATGTTCGAAGGGCGCGGCTTCAACCGCCACTGGCGCGACATAGACGAGATCTCCCCGGTGGTCGTGCGCTCGGCCATCGCCGCGGAGGACGCCAAGTTCTGCGAGCATAACGGCTTCGACTTCAACGCCATGAAGAAGGCCATGGCGCACAACGAGCATTCCAAGAAGATCCGCGGCGGCTCCACCATCAGCCAGCAGACGGCCAAGAACGTCTTCCTCTGGCAGGGCAGGTCCTATCTGCGCAAAGGGCTGGAGGCCTATTTCACAGTCCTGATCGAGGCCGGCTGGGGCAAGCGCCGGATCATGGAGGTCTATCTGAACTCCATCGAATGGGGCCCCGGCGTCTATGGCGTGGAGGCCGCCGCGCGCAAGAATTTCGGCGTCGGCGCGGACAGGCTCTCGGCCGTGCAGGCGGCGAGACTGGTGGCGATCCTGCCGAGCCCCTTGCGCTACAAGGCCGCCAAGCCGGGCCCCTACGTCCGCAAGCGTTCCGGCAAGATCAACGCCGCGGCCGGGACCGTGCGCCGCGACGGCCTGGCCGGCTGCGTCCTGAACTAGCGGGCGCCGCGACGTCTGAAACCCGCGGTGCGGAACCGCCACAGTTGGCCTTGCGTGCAAGGGGGCAGATGAGTAGGTTCCGCGCCTCGCTCAGCGGGCCTTTCCTTTTCACCGAAGAAGGACGGCCCGGCGTCGGCTCGTGGAGAGGTGGCTGAGTGGTCGAAAGCACCGCACTCGAAATGCGGCGTACCCGCGAGGGTACCGTGGGTTCGAATCCCACCCTCTCCGCCACGACTTGAATTCCCCCAAATCCTTCAATAGGGTTTGGCTTGTCGGCACTCTCCGTTGGTCCACATTGGTCCACCGGCTGGTCCACAAAACGCTTGGCACTAAGCCACGGGCCGTTGAGCCTGCACGCGAATTCCCACGTCGAGTGGGACATTAGAGATGGACGCGGCGAGCAGCCGTGGCCGTCCCCCGTACATAATTCGTCGCGGCGACACGTTCCACCTGCGGGTGCGCGTGCCGCGCGACCTGTCGGGCCGAATTGGCATTTCGGAAGTCCGTCGCTCATTCGGCGTCGGGCGGCTCTCCGAAGCGCGGTGGCTCGGCCCCGTCTATGCGGCGCGCGTGAAGGAGGCGTTCAAGATGATCAGGGTTGAAAACCTTACGCGCGATCAGGCCAACAGGGTGATCCGCGACTGTTTCAAAGACCTCGCGAGGGAGGTGGACGGCATATACGTGCCTCGCTCATCGGAGCCGAACTTCGACATCGCCGAGCAAGAGCACCATTCCGACGAGGCACTCCACACAGCCCATCACTCGCGAGGCATCTGCATCAAGCTCAGGGAGGATGGCGTTGAACGAGTGGGAGGCAGAGAAGAAGTCTGAAGTCGGCAGTGATTGGAACTGGCCCCCCTCAACAACGCGTAGAAAATCCCACGCCCCGGTGTTGTGAAGGCGTGCGCATGCGACCTCAGCGGCTTGCACCTCCTCTGGATTCCGCAGGCCGAAGCGGCGTGCCATCGCTCTGGCGAGACCACCTTCCGCCATCAGCGTCAGAAATTCCTGATCGGTCGGCACTATTCCTCGACCTCCGCCTAACGAGTTGCGCCCGCCGCAGCTCTGAGCATCCTATATGTCGACGCACCGCACTCGATCACAACCGATGGTTACGAGCTGGCAACGCATTTGAGACCAACGGAATGGAGCTGTGGCCTATCCGCCTGCTTGAACTTGGCCATGAACCGAGAACCTTGCGACGGTGATGCGGTCCCAATGGGACGCGCGATGCCCCAAGACCGAAAGCTGATCAGAGACGCGAAATGAAAGCCACGCCTGCACGCCTTCCGCCCGGCGCACGAGACGTCGTGACGCGAATGTACATCGAAACGGCGGATTGGAATTATCTAGCGGGTCGCGACGCTTTCATCGGCGGGCGATATTGGGACTTCTGGTGGCTCACCAACCACGCCTTGGAAAAATATCTCAAGGCACTCCTGCTGCTAAACGGGCTTCGGCCACTCGACAATAAGCACAGCCCTTCAGCTCTGCTTTCGGAGGTGCTGCAAGTCGATGCGCGGTTGACGCCCGCACACCCCCCAGAGCCTAAGATCAGAGGCCTCCACCACTGGCCATCCAACTATCGGAGCTTTCTCGTGCTGCTTGAACGGCAAGGCAGCCCGTCAAACCGATACGGCACCTATGGCTTCGCCGTAGAGCATGGCCATCTTCTGCAAGCCGACCACTTAATTTATTGGGCCAGGCGGCACGCGCGCGTCCTCACATCCAACGCTGCTGGCGAACAAGCCGATTGGATCGACTCCTTAGACGCCGATCATTCGTTTTGGACGTTGCTCAGCAACGGGCCCCTCGAAAGGCTCGCCGCCTTCCCACACGCGTCCAAAAAGCGGCAGATGTTTAGCCGACTTAACACCGCCTTCTTCCCAGAGATTCGGCACCGGTTGAGGGGATTTCCTGTCGCGTTCCACAACGCGCCGATCTACCTCGCGCGGGAAAGGCTGATGGGCAGCGCAGCGGGGAGTGATACTCGAAAGGAAACGCGAGCACTCCTCGCATGGGTGCTCGACAACATCTCGCTCCTTAAGGATGAAAAGGCTGATCTGAGAAACCTGCTCAGCCGCTACACTTGACCCTCCTAACGTCCGAGAAGGGTCGAAGGTGTCCTCCGGTGAAGGCGATTGGCGGAGAGATTTGTGGACCAAGATGGTCCACATTGGTCCACAAATTGGTACACCAGCCCAAATCTGCTATAATAAAATCAACTACTTATGGCAGAAAGACGCATGGTCCACACATCCCACCGCGACCGCCTTTCAGGCGAAAAGCTGGGCGATTTCAGCAGCGTTTGGTCCCCGAATCTCTCAGTTAGGCCGCTTTGGTCCACGCGGCGAAGAGACAACGCGCCTTAAAGGCTCGCGCGGTTGAAAGCCCGCAGGGTGGGAATCGGAAACGCCACCAGTCGGGCGACAGACGATGGCAACCTCCTATCTAGTTGCGTGTAGTGCGCGCATGGTGCCGCTTAGCCAATTAGGGCGGGGTGCGGGGTGCATCATGCAACCGAGCGCGCCTCAGAAGGCGGATCAAGTCCAATTCCTGGCAGGGGGCGGAGAGCTAGGTGCGCTGACCAGGGCATACGATTGGGCTCAGTCCACCCTAGGCTCTCCCGGCCAATGGCCGCAGAGCCTCAGGACCGCCGTACGGCTCATGCTGACCTCACGGCACCCGATGTTCATCTGGTGGGGTCCGGACCTCATCCAGTTTTACAACGACGCCTACCGCGAAACCATGGGGCCGGAGCGCCACCCGTCGGCCCTAGGAGACAGAGGCCGAGACTGCTGGGCGGAGATTTGGCCGATCATTGGCCCGCAAATAGAACTGGTTATGCGGGGCGAGGGCGCGACCTGGCACGAGGACCAACTCGTCCCAGTCACGCGATTTGGGTCGCTGCAAGATGTCTGGTGGACCTACGGTTACAGCCCCATCGACGCTGACGACGGCGTGGGCGGCGTGCTCGTGGTCTGCAATGATGTGACCCAAGAGCATCTATCGAAAGAAGCACTCGCCGAAGCTACCGTTGGCGACACATATGCACCATATGCCAATGCCGGAATTGGGTCGAAGGCGGTCGTCGAGCGACGACGATTCGGCGGAGAGATCGGTGGTCCACAATGGTCCACAATGGTCCACTTTGGTCCACAAATTGGTCCACCAGCCCAAATCTGCTATAATAAAATCAATAACTTATGGCAGAAAAGCCTATGGTCCACACATCCCACCCTCTCCGCCATCCGTCAAGCGCTCTAAATACCCTAAAACTTTCAGAGTCTTGAGGGGATTTCAGCCCGACTGCGCACCCTAGCGCGTATCCAAAAACCTACCCCAGGCCAGTGCTACGCGAAGGTCTTCAAGGCTGTACCTGGGGGCTCCGCCTGGGCCATCGGAGCGGGCGGTCAGCCTCTTCTGCTTGAAGTTCTGGACCGTCCGGCGGCCCAGGCCGGACCGCTTCGCCATCCTTCGTTTCAGGGCCGGGCCTCCGCGTGTTCCCGACGAGCGGCGGTCCAGACGGCGCGTGCTGCGTCCAAGTTCATCAGGGCGATGCCGAGGCCCACGATCACGTCGGGCCAGATGGAGGGGCGGAAGGCGGTTGCGGCTCCCGCGCCGATGATCGCAACATTCGCTAACGCGTCGTTGCGGGCGGAGAGGAAAGCGGCCTTCGTGAGGCTCCCGCCGTGGCGCCGGAACCGCGCCAGAAGAAACGCGCAGAGCAGGTTGACCGCTAGGGCGCCGGCGCCGGTCAGCCCCAGTTGCAGCGGCTCCGGAGCAACGGGGGCGGAGAACTTATGGACGAGAGCCCAGAGGAACGCTCCCGCCGGCACGAGCAAGACGGCGGCGAGCAGCATCCCCACCTGGGCGCGGCGTGCGGCGCTCCAGGCCAGTGCGGCGACGATGAGGAGGTTGACGGCCGCGTCTTCCAGAAAGTCCACGCTGTCGGCCAGGAGCGACACCGAACCGATTGCCAAAGCCACCGCGAACTCGACCCCGAAGTAGAGGAGGTTCAGGAGCGCCACGGCGATCACGGCGCGCCGCAAGCCGCTGTCCATCCGATCCACTGCGTTCTCCACCTTGTCGCCTCCAGAACCTAGGCCTGCGCCAGGCCAGAACGCTGCGCGAGCTCCCAGAAACGTGCAGCCCCGGGCCGCTGAGTCCCGCGCCGGCGCAGGAGAACCAGCTTGGTGACGACCTCCAGCCCCGCCGCTCGCCGCGCGACCATGGCGCCGCGCTCGCCCGGGAACTGGTCCGGAAACCAGCCGAGGCAGACGGCCGGCTTGCGGAATATCCGTGCGTAGCGTTCGACCCCAAGCGCATGGCCCTCGGGGGCCCGGTGCGCCCTGATCCCATGGCGGGCGAACTGGTCGACGATGTCCTCGACAAGCGACACGCCGTGGGATCGATTGATCATGACCACCTCCTCGCCTTCGAATGCGCCCAGGTGAAGGTCCGGCCTGGCGGCGAGGGGGTGCTCCTCAGGCAAGAGGATCGAGACGGGCCGGCGCGCGACGGCGAAGCGTTCGAGGGCGTCGGCGTGCGGCGCCTCCACGGACGAGACGCGTGACCCGCTCGCCTCGTGTTCGAGCACGAGGCCCAACTCGAGCCTTTCCTGTTGCAGGTCGGTCTTGATCGCCTGGTCGGACAGGATGGAGATCCGCATCGAAACCTCCGGATGCTCGACCATGAAGCGGTCCGTGAGCGCGTGACGATCGGCCATCACGATGGTGTAGAGCGAGGCGCCGATCAGCAGCGGGTTTTCGCGGATCGCATCGGCGGCACGGTTCGCCCACTCCGACTCCGAGACCATCCGCCGGGCGTTGCCCAGGAAGAGCTTGCCCTGCGCCGTAAGCTCAACCCGGCGGCTCGAGCGCGAGAAGAGCGCGAACCCCAGCCGGCGCTCGAATTCCTTGATCCCCGCCGACAGGGCCGGCTGCGACATATGCAGCCGCTCTGCGGCCCGGCTGAACGACTGCGTCTCGGCGACGGCGAGGAAGTATCGGTAGGGGGCGGCGTTGAGGTCCAAGGGCGGCGCTCCTCCCGTCGCGCGACAGCGCCATCCATAGGCATCTTGGATCAATAATCGAAAACTTGCGCATTGGACACCAGGCGCGCCCGCGGGCCAACTAGAGAGATACATCTGGATGAAGAGCCTGAAGTCCCGCGCATTGGCCGGCCGGACAGTCATTCACCGGTTCCGAATCCTAACTCAAGGTGGACCTGATCATGGCAACTGATCTGTTTGATCTATCCGGCAAGGTCGCGCTGATCACCGGGGGCAGCCGCGGGCTTGGGCTCCAGATGGTGCGGGCCTTCGCAAAGAACGGCGCCGACGTCATCATCGCCAGCCGAAAGCTCGACGCCTGCGAAGCGGTCGCCGAGGAGGTCCGTGCGCTGCAGCGTCGCGCCTTGGCCGTATCGGTCCATGCGGGCAAGTGGGACGAGATCGATCGCTTGGTCGAGATCGCCTACGCCGAGTTCGGCCGCATCGACATCCTGGTCAACAACGCCGGCATGTCTCCGCCGATGCCCTCCCACGACGTGACCGAGGCGCTGTTCGACAGCGTCGTGAACCTCAATTTCAAGGGGCCGTTCCGCCTGGCGTCGCAGGTGGCCAAGCGCATGGCCGACGGGAACGGGGGCGTCATCATCAACGTCTCCTCGAGCGGCGCCCTGCACCCGCTGCCCGGCGTCGTGCCCTACAGCGGGGCCAAGGCGGCGCTGAACGCGATGACGGTGTCCTTCGCACGCGAATACGCGCCGAAGGTGCGTGTGAACACGATCTCTGCGGGTCCGTTCCTGACGGATATCGCAGACGCCTGGCCCGAAGAAAACCGCCGGAGCTCGAACAACGCCCTGGGGCGTCCGGGGCGCCCCGAGGAGGTCGTAACCGCCGCCCTCTACCTGGCCAGTCCGGCCTCGTCGTTCACGACCGGAGCGATCCTGCGCGTCGACGGCGGAGCCTAGTCGGCCGGCGGAAGAAACACGACTTATCTGGAGACGGTGAAATGGCGATCGATTTTGAGATTCCCCCGGAAGCCAAGGCGATCCGGGCGCAGGTGCGTCAGTGGGTGCATGATGAGTGCATTCCGGCCGAGCAGCGGCTGCAGGACGGCGGCGACTACAAGACGATCCTGGGCGAACTGCGGACCAAGGCGCGCGCCCAAGGCCTGTGGTGCCCATTCATCCCTCAGGAATATGGCGGCATGGGCCTGGGGCCGCTGGCCAATGCGCTCGTCCAGATGGAGCTGGGCGAGAGCCACCTGGGGGCCTTGTCGATGAACACCCAGGCGCCGGACGACGCCACCATCATGACCCTGCTGGCGCACGGCACCGATCACCAGAAAGAGAAATTCCTGAAGCCGCTGCTCAACGGTGAGAAGCGGATCTGCTACTCCATGACCGAGAAGGCGGCCGGGGCCGACGCCACCGGCATGAAGACCACGGCGGTCAAGGACGGCGACGGAAATTATGTCCTGAACGGGGAGAAGTGGTTCGCCAGCGGCGCCAGCGCGGCCGACATCGTCCTCCTCATGGCCAAGACGAACCCCGAGGCGCCGCGCCACCAGCAGTTCTCGACCTTCATCGTCGAACTGCCCAATCCCGGCTACCGGATCATCCGGGACATCAAGACCATGGCGGCCGAAGGGCCCCTGACCCACATCATGGGCGGCGGGCATGCCGAGGTCGAGGTCAAGAATCTGGTGGTGCCGGCCGCCAACCTGCTGGGCGGCGAGGGGAACGGCTTCGGGATGGGCCAGCACCGCCTCGCCTACGGTCGCCTGCGCCACGGCATGCACAATATCGCCATGGCCCAGCGCGCTCTGGATCTGGCCGCGAAACACGTCACCAGCCGCGAAACCTTCGGACAGCTGGTCTCCGACCGGCAGGCGGTGCAGTTCATGATGGCCGAATGCGCCACCCAACTCTACATCGCCCGTCTCATGCTGCTGCACATCGCCTACAAGGCCGAGAAGGGGCTCGACCTGCGGCAGGAGAATTCGATCGCTAAGGTGTACCTCGCCCACATGGTGCACCACGTCGTCGATACGGCCATCCAGCTGCACGGCGCGCTGGGCTACTCCCACGATACCCCGCTGGCGCGCTGGTACACGCATATCCGCGCGCAGCGGCTGGTCGACGGCGCCGACGAGGTCCACCGCTGGACCGTCGGCCGCAATGTCATCAAGGCCTTCCAGAGGGATGGCACAACGGCCGCCGCGGCGGGTGGAGACCTTATCTAGAAAAGTCCCGCCACCAGGTTGATCGTCAACGCCACGATGATGGTGTTGAAGGTGAAGGTCAGCAGGGTGTGGGCGGTCCCGACCCTGCGGATCTGTTTCGAGGTGAAGGTGATGTCCGCCGTCTGGGAAGCGGCGCCGATCACCACGGAGAAATGCAGGAAGTCCCAGTAGTCCGGCGGGGCGTCCCCGGGAAACCCGAGGCCGCCGGCGTCGACGGCTTTGGCGCTTCCGCCGGCCCGGGCATAGAACTCGTGGGCATAGTGCAGCGCGAAGATCAGCTGCACCATGAACCAGGACGCCGCCACGGTGCCGAAGGCCAGCGCGACGCGGAGCGGCTTCTCGACGCCGTGGGCGTGCTTGGCCAGCGACAGCTCCGCGGCGACCGCCAGCAGGCTCGCCGCCGCTGCGATGCTGACCAGGCCGAGGATCATGTGCTGGCCCTCGTCCTGGGTGGCCGCGACCTTGCGGATGTCGTCCGGGGACCGGCCCGGCATCATGGACAGCCCCAGGCCGATGAAGGTCAGGCAGGTCGCATCCCAGCCCAGGACCGCGCAGGTGCTCCACCGCAGCCCGGCGCCGCCGAAGACGCAGGCGAGCCAGACGGCGAAACCCACGGCGAAGGCGGCCGTCAGCCTGGGCCGGGCCCGAAACGGCGCCGTCATCCTGCCCCGCCTGGGCCTGTCGGTGGAAAGCGTGCTTCGCGCCATCTATGGCCTGGGGGTTGAAGGACGGATCGGTCATCCCATCCGTAGATCAACATGGCCGCGCCGTCTCGTCACCGGCGCCTTTGCGCAGGCCGTGAGCGGAACCCTTCCCTGGAGCGCAGGTTCTGTCTTCAGCGCATCGCTGAAGGAGCACGTCATGGCCCAAGCCACCCCCAATCATGCCCTGATCACCGCCGGCCGCGTCACCGACACCGCCGTCTACAACCTCTCCGGCGACAAGATCGGCCGGATCGAGGACCTGTCGATCGACAAGGTGTCTGGCCAGGTCCGCTACGCGCTGCTGTCGTTCGGCGGGTTCCTGCACATCGGCGAGCGCTATCACCCGCTGCCCTGGGGCGTGCTCGACTACGACACCGAAAAGGACGGCTACGTCCTGCCGCTCACCAAGGAGCAGCTGGAAAACGCCCCGTCCTACACGCGCAGCGAACTGGAGGCGTTCGGCGGCGGCGACCAGAGCTATCGGGATAACCTGTTCGCCTATTACAACGACTACGGCGTCGCGCCCTATTGGCTGTAGGCGCGCGATCCGGGCTGGCCATGGGGTCTCGGCCGGCGTGAGATGGCGACCCCGACAAGGAGATCGCCGTGGACGCCCTCGCCCGACTGAAAGCCGACCCCCTGCCCTTCGCCAAGCTGCTGGGGATCGAACTGGTCAGCGTGGCTGCAGACCGGGTCGTGGGCGAGATGACGGTGCGGGAGGACATGTGCACCCAGCCGGCGATCCTGCACGGCGGCGCGGTGATGGCCTTCGCCGATACGCTGGGCGCGGTCGGCGCCTTCGTGAACCTGCCGCAGGGGGCGGCCACCACCACCATCGAGAGCAAGACCAATTTCATCGGCGCCGCGCCGGTGGGGACGCGCGTCGTCGGCGAAGCCACCCCGTTGCATCGCGGCAGGCGCACCAGCATCTGGCAGACGAAGATCACGACGGAGGCGGGCAAGCTCGTCGCCCTGGTCACCCAGACCCAGATGGTTCTCTAAGCCATGAACGAAAACGCCCGCCGTGAGGCGGGCGTTTGAGGGCAGGAACGCGACGCCTTAGTACGCGTCGTGCTTGGCCGATTTCTTTTTCTTCGTCTTGCCGGTGGGCTCGGCAGGCGTGGCGGGCTCCTCGGCCGGCGTCGCCGCGGTGGCCGAGGTGTCGGCGGCGGCTCCGGCGTTGGCGGCCGTGCCGCTGTCGGTGGCGGTCGTGGCGCCGGTAGAGGTGGTCGCGGCCGTGCCTTGGTCGGACGGCGGCGTGGTCGTCGAGGTGCTGGAAGTCGTGGTGTCCGGCGTCGCGACGGCGGCGGTTGTCGCGGTGTCACCCGCCTGTGCGGAGGCCGCGATGAGCGAAAGGGCGGCCGCCCCGGTCAGAATCAGCGTGCGCATGAAATCTCCCTAATCGGTGTCCCCCGACGCGCTCCATAAGCCCGCCCAATGGGACCTCGGCGAGGCCGTGTTAAGGCTAAAGCAGGGCCATCTCGCCGCGTTCAGACGCCGAGCACGGCGCGGTAGTCGGGATGCAGCAGGTCGTGCGTCTCGGGATGCTTCTTCATATAGGCCGCGAAGAATGTGCAGACCGGCAGCACCTTCAGGCCCCGTTCGCGCGCCGCCGCCAGGCCCGCCAGGATCAGCGCCTTGCCCAGGCCCCGGCCCTCCAGCCCAGGCGGAACCTCCGTGTGGGTGAACATCATGCCGCCCTCCACCAGCCGGTATTCGGCGAAGGCGACCTGGTCGCCGACGGCGATTTCGAACTGCCGGCGTTCCGGATGGTCGACGACGGCAGGGGGCTGATCGGGCATGGCTCGATGGTGCAACGCCCGAGCCGCGACGGCAACCGCGCCCGACGCCGGGCGTTCAGCCTCCATGCGCTGTGTTTCAGGCGCCCAGGATACGGAGTGCGACCTGTGAGCCTCAACAAGAACCAACCGACCGACCGTCATTTCACCCATGGGTCCAGCGCCTCGACCGCCGATTGCGCCGTCGAGGGCGGGCAGGTGAAACCCGAGGATCGCGCCATCCATGGCGCCGATGCGCCCCATGCCCGGGTGGCGGCCGAACCGCTGGTGGAGGGCGAAAAGCACGATCAGCTGGCGGCCAAGGAAGAGGGCGCCGAAAGTCGCCAGGAGGCTCTGCTGGACGAAGGCCTCGAGGAAAGCTTCCCCGGCAGCGACCCGGTCAGCGTCAAGCGGATCACCTGATCGGCCGGCTCAGTCCATCAGCTTGCGGGCCAGATAGGTATATTCCAGCGCCGAGCGGCGGGCGGCCTCGTTGAGGTTGGCCGCTGCGGCGTGGCCGCCGTCGATGTTCTCGTAATAGAGATAGGGATAGCCCAGTTCCTTCAGCTTGGCCGCCGCCTTGCGCGCATGAGCCGGATGCACGCGGTCGTCCTTGGTCGAGGTCTCGATATAGACCTCGGGATAGGGCCTTCCTGCTTTCAGGTTCTGATAGGGGGAATAGGTTTCGATGACCGCGCGCTCCTCCGGGATCGCCGGGTCGCCGTATTCGCCGATCCATGAGGCGCCGGCCCCGATGTGGGTGTAGCCGATCATGTCGAACAGCGGCACCTGGATGACGATGGCGTTGTAGAGTTCCGGCCTCTGGGTCAGGGCCACCCCCATCAGCAGGCCGCCGTTCGACCCGCCCATGATCCCCAGCCGCCGGGGGCTGGTGATCTTGCGGGCGATCAGGTCTTCGGACACCGCGAAGAAGTCGTCGTAGACCCGCTGGCGATTGAGCTTCAGCCCGGCGTTGTGCCAGGCGGGGCCGAACTCCCCGCCGCCGCGGATATTGGCCACCACATAGACCCCGCCGTGTTCGAGCCAGAGCTTGCCCAAGGCGCCCGAATAGGCCGGCGTTTCCGACACCTGGAAGCCGCCATAGGCGTGGAGCAGGGTCGGCGCGGTCCCGTCGAACCTGAGGCCTTTCGGCCGCACGACGAAGTAAGGGACCTTTGTCCCGTCCTTCGACGTCGCCCAGAATTGTTCCACCACGTCGTTTGAGGCGTCGAACCGCGCCGGCAGGATCTTGAGCGTCTCCGTCGCGCCTGAGGCGCCGTCCGCCAGCAGCAGGCTGGTGGGATCGAGGAAGCCGGAGACGCTGATCATCAGCTTGTCGTCACGATCCGACGTCGCCGTCACGTCGACGGAGGAGTCCTTGGGCAGGTCCAGCCGGCGAGAGGTCCAGCCATCGGCTCCATGGGCGAAGCTCAGCACCCCGCCCTTGACGTCCTCGTAAAGCACGACGAGCAGGCGATCGCGGGTCGTCGCCACCTGCTCCACGGACTGGCGGGCGTTGGGGCGCAGGACCAGGACAGGCTTGGCGCCGGCCGGATCGGCCTTGAGAGCGGCCAGGTCATAGGCCAGCAGGTCGCCTTCCTTGAACCCCTGCTCCGGCCAATCCTGCTCCAGGGTCAAGGCGAGCTGGCCGCTCACCAGGCCCTTCAGGGTGGAGCGCAGGGGCAGCGGCAGCTTCACCGGGCCGGCGTCGGTGATCAGATGGACCTCTGTCTCGAAGAAACTGACGGCGCGGACCATCGCCACGGCCTGCACCTTGCCGTCGGCGTCGCGCAGCACCATCGGGCCGGTCGCCACGTCGGTCCTGGCCCCTCGGAACACCTCCTTGGCGGCCGACAGCGGCGCGCCCCGCCTCCAGGCTTTCACCACGAACGGATAGCTGGAGTCCGTCAGCGTGCCTTCGCCCCAGTCGCGGGTGATCAGCAGGGTGTCCTTGTCCAGCCAGGCGACGTCCTGCTTGCTCTGCGGCGAGACGAAGCCGCCCTTCACGAAGGTTCCCGTACGGGTGTCGAACTCGCGGATCTCCACCGCGTCCTTGCCGCCGTCCGAGAGCTGCACCAGGCAGAACCGGTCGTCGGGGGCCAGGCAATCGGCCCCTTTCCAGACCCAGTTGGCCTTCTCGGCCGCCGACAGCGCGTCCAGGTCCAGCAGCGTGCGCCAGGCCGGCGACGGCGCGCGGTAGTCGGCCAGGGTGGTGGCGCGCCAGAGGCCGCGCACGTGCCTCGCGTCCTGCCAGAAGTTGCGCAGGGTCCCGTCGCCGCCGAAGGCCACGCCCGGGATGCGGTCGGTGGCCGTGGCGATCTTCAGCGCCTGGGCGTAGTTCCCGGCGTAGCGCTTGTCGCCCTCCAGCACCGGCAGCGACCTGGCGTTCTCCGCGCGGGCGAAATCCAGCGCCTGCTTGCCTTCGATCTCTTCCAGATAGGCGTAGGGGTCGGCGGGCATGGGGGCAGGACCTGCGGCGATGGTCATCAGGGCCGCGATCAGGGCGGCGGCGGGGCGGAGGTTCATCTCGCGCTTCCTCTTAGGGTCGGTGGATTCGCGTCGACCTTGATGTCGCTTCGAAGAAAGGGAGCCTGAGAAGATTGAAAAGCCGTGCGCGGACGAGGGCAATTCAGCTCCCGATCTCACTTCAGGCACATCCACCGCGCGCGGTGGAAGTTCTCCGCATTGTCCTCGAAGCCGTGAAGCCGCGGGCTCACCAGGTTGCGGTTGACCACGAAGTAGATCGGGATCAGCGCCTCGTCGGCCAGCAGCATGGTCTCGGCCCTGGCGAGGATCTCGGCGCGCCTGGCGGCGTCCGGCTGTCGCGTGGCGGCGTCCAACAGGGCGTCGTAGGCGGGGTTCTTGTAGTCGCCGTAGTTCTGGGCGCCGGTGTTCGACCGCAGCAGGTCGAGGAAGGTCACCGCGTCGTTGTAGTCGGCGTACCAACTCATGCTGCCGACCTCGAAATTGCGGTTTCGATAGGCGTCGAACATCACGCCGGCCTCGTTCTGGACGATGCCGACGTCCACGCCGATAGCCTTCCAGTCCGCCTGGATCGCTTCGGAGAGCAACATGCTGTCGGTGTTGGTGGCGCTGGTCAGCTCGAACTTCAGCGGGTGCGTCGGACCATAGCCGGCGGCGGCCAGCAACTGGCGCGCCCGGGCCTGCCGTTCCTCCAACGGCAGGCCCGCCCAGGCCAACTTGGCGCCCTGGGCGTAGTTGGCGACGCCCGGCGGCACGAAGGCGTAGGCCGGGACCTGGCCGGCGCGGAGCAGCTTCCGGGTGATGAAGTCGCGGTCCACGGCCATCGACAGGGCGCGCCGGACACGAAGGTCGCGGAAGGCCTTCACGTCGCGGGTGTTGAACGAGATGTAGGCGGTCGCCAGCCCCACATGGCTGTGCACATAGCCCGGCATCTCCTGGCGCAGGCGGTCGATGCGGTTGGATTGGAAGCGCGTGTTGATGTCGAGTTCGCCGCGCTTCACCCGCCGCTCGGCCGAGACCACGTCGGGCGTCCCATAGAAGTTGATCCGGTCGATACAGACCTTGCCGGCGTCCCAGAACCGCGGGTTCTTGGTCAGGGTCACGCGATCGCCCAGCCGCCAGCTGGTGAGCGTGTAGGGGCCGTTGCTGACGAAGTGGGCAGGCTGAACCCAGGCGTCGCCCCACTTTTCCACCACGTGCCTGGGCACGGGATAGAAGCTCAGGTGCTTCATCAACTCGGGCAGGTAAGGGGCCGGGTGCTCCAGGGTCAGCTGCAGGGTCCTGGCGTCCAGGGCCCGCGCGCCGAGGGTCTCGGGCGCGGCCTTGCCCTGGTTCACCGCCTCGCCGTTCTTCAGCAGATAGACGAGGTAGGCGTAGGTCGAGGCCGTCTCGGGCGCCAGAATGCGGCGGTAGGCGTAGACGAAATCATCGGCCGTGACCGGAACGCCGTCGGACCAGGCGGCTTGTCGCAGATGGAACGTCCAGACCAGGCCGTCGGCGCTGACCTCCCAGGATTGCGCCATGCCGGGCAGGGGCTCGGCCTTGGGGCCGTCGGTTGTCAGGCCCATGACCAGCTCGCCGATGATCGCGAACTCGTCGATCAGGCTCGACTTCTGGGGGTCCAGGGTCGAAGGCTCGCTGTTGTTGCCGTACTCGAGGCAGACCTGCCCCGCGGGGCAGGCCGGTCGCTGGACCTTGCCCTGGCATCCGGCCAGCGCCAGCAGGGCGCAGGCAAGCATGAGCGGGCGAGCATAGCGGAGATGGCGAGTCACCCCGCCATCAGGCCCCGGCGGCGGCGCGTTGTCGAGCGGCGCCTCAGTGCAGGCTGAACTGGGCGTCCAGCGCCTTGAACTCGCACGGCCTGATCAGTTTGGTGTGCCCGACCCGCACCGAATGCAGCACGCCGTCCAGCTTGTGAGCCCAGAAATCGAGGAAACGACGAAGCTCCGGGAACTGCGGGAAGAGATCGTACTCCTGCCAGAGGTAGCTCTGCAGGATCGCCGGATGATCAGGCATCCGATAGAGGATCTCCGCCGTGGTCAGGCCATAACCTTCGAGCTGTTTGCGGAACTCAGGCGCAACCGCCATTTCGAACCTCCCGGTTCAAAGCGCGGCAGCGGCTCTGCCGCACTGCAGCATAGCTCGCGATTCGGTAAATAAAACCTATAAATTTCAGCCGTTTAGCACTCAACTGGCTTGGCTGCTGCCAGGTCGCTCGACTTAGAAGATCTCGAACAGGCCCGCCGCGCCCATGCCGCCGCCGATGCACATCGTCACCACGCCCCATTTGACGCCGCGCCGCTTGCCTTCGATCAGGACGTGGCCCGTCGCGCGTGCGCCCGTCATGCCATAGGGGTGGCCGATGGAGATCGCGCCGCCGGAGACGTTCATGCGGTCGTCGGGAATGTCCAGCGCCCGCTGGATCGCCAGCACCTGGCTGGCGAAGGCTTCGTTCAGTTCCCAGATGCCGATGTCGTCGATGGTCAGGCCCGCCTGCTTCAGCAGCT
>Ga0307513_10003681_pt1 | contig 20734 bp, 15 predicted proteins | sample 15_EM_MG_FD_202174 | JGI IMG/M metagenome (GOLD analysis project Ga0307513, IMG submission 202174) | Populus trichocarpa ectomycorrhiza microbial communities from riparian zone in the Pacific Northwest, United States - 15_EM | ecosystem: Host-associated > Plants > Roots > Unclassified | place...
AAAATCTGGAACGCTGCAACCGAACTTAACTCCTGAAGAAAATATGTTGCAATGGTGAAGTACCTCTTGAACCACACCCTTTACCATCAAGTCCCTACCTCCAAAGTTTAGGTATTTTTGGCCAATATTCCTGTAGACAGGAAAACATACACTATGATATGATAGAGAAGAGTAATCCCTACACATAAATACCAAATAATGTTGGTTTCTTGAATGAGCTATTCGGTTTCCCAGCTAAACCACAATGAAGACTGCATGAAACAGAATGCCAGTTTAGAGGTTCAGGCACCACACTTAGCAAGCACCTTTCAGTGCTTTATTTGGTGGTAAATTTGCTGGAGCAAAGGTTATCTATATCAATTGCAGAAATTTTCCTTTATTAGTTGGATAGCATAGGAGCTGGCATGGGTTCTCTGAATGTCACCCTCAAAAGTGTACCACCGCTGCTGAAACATTACTTAGAACAGTACCATTCTTTAATGCCTGACCCTTGTATATGTATGGGGGGGTCAACGGGCCCGTAGTCTCTGAGCTATGACCCCGCACTGGCCCAGCAACCGGGTATACTTTTTTCCACCCTTGTCCGAGACATGGCTCCGATTCGCCAAGCGCTACTCCCTGTGCGTGCCCAATTGGCAACGGGTTGTTCCAACCCACTATTAAATGTGCGGAGAGCGAGAGCCAAGAATCAGTAATAAAACCAAACTAAACAGAAACTCCAAACCGCATTATCCTGTCTCAGGACAATAGAAATGGCCTTTAACTAGCCCCAAAATCTAGCTGATGAATAGAAAGTACCGAACCCCAACTTGACTAGAGAGGGGAATGCGGATAGAGATTTGGACGGGTATGCGATAGATCTGTGCACCCCCACAGCAAATGATTTCCTGTGACTAAAGGAAAAATATTTAAGCCGAGCTCCTGCGGCGGGGTGACTGCGGGAGGAATGGAAAGACGGCGGTTACCAGCAGATAGACTCCCAAACTAGGGGAGGCAAGGAAGAGATGAAAGGTAGGTAGTGACGGGGGTGGGGTGCTTAAGGAACCGTTGCGGCCCGTGCGGAAATGGTGCAGCGGTTATCCGGAGTCGAAACTCGTCGGGGGAATGATCCCTGCACAGCATTATAAGACGCCGCGGGTCGCAGGTGCTGGGGTCTGTAGTAGGGCTATCACTCCCTCATGGTCACGGGCAGCGGCATACCAGAGCGGTGTTAAGCCGAGAATATCAGGCTTGTTAGGGTTGACTTCGTGGCGTCCGAGTAGCACTTCCACCACCCCCTCGTGCCCATTCTCAGCTGCGCACGAGATCGGTGTCCGGCCGGTTTCATCTGTTTTGTTGGGGTCGACGTTGTTCCGCCCGAGCAGCATTCTAACTACTCCCTCGTGGCCATAGAAGGCAGCGCTCCAAAGAGGTGTTCTGTCATAGATACCGCTCTTGTCCGGGCTCACGTCGTCCCGGGCGAGTAGGATTTGCACCACCCCCTTATGTCCCTTCACAGCCGCACAGAAGAGCGGTGTTTGGCCGTGGATATCCGGTTTGTCGGGGCTGAGGTCGCCCTGTCCGAGTAGTATATTCACCACCCCCTCATGCCCATTCCAAGCGGCACATGAGAGGGGTGTTCGTCCATTGATGTCTGCTTTGTCGGGGTTGACGTCATGTCGTTGGAGTAGTATTTTCACCACTCCCTCATGCCCATTCTCAGCAGCACACCAGAGAGGTGTTTGGCCTTCATGGTTTGCCCCGTCAGGGCTGGTAGCCCCCCTTCCAAGTAGCATTTCCACAACTCCATCGTGCCCATTTAAAGCAGCCCACAAGAGTGGTGTTTCAGCATCGTTATCTGGTTTGTCGGGGCTGACGTCGTCTCGTCCAAGTAGCATTTTTACCACCTCCGCGTGCCCATTCTTGGCAGCACAGCAGAGAGGTGTTCGGCCGTCGATATCCTGCTTGTTGGGATTAATATCCCCCCGACTGAGTAGTATTCCTACTACGCCCTCATGCCCATTCTGTCCAGCGCTCCAGAGAGGTGTTCGCCCGTTGGTATCTGCTTTGTCGGGGTCGACATCGTCCCGCTCGAGTAGTAGTGTAACCACTCCCTCATGGCCGCTCTCGGCGGCGCCCCAGAGCGGTGTTTGACCGTAGATATCCAGTTTGTCTGGATTAACATCTTCCCGCCCAAGTAGTATTCTTACCACGCCTTCATGACCATTCTCGCCAGCGCCCCAGAGGGGTGTTCGTCCGTTGATATCTGCTCTGTCCGGGTTGACATTTTCTTGCCCGGCTAGTATTCTCACCACTCCTTCTTGGCCATAATAAGCAGCGCTCCAGAGCGGCGTTCGGCCCCACATTCCCCGATTATCGGGGCTAATGTCGTCCCGCCCGAGTAGCATTTTCACCACTCCCTCGTGCCCATTCTCTGCAGCATAAATCAGTGGTGTTCTATCGCTCCGATCTGGTTTATCGGGGTTGACGTCGTCCCGGCCCAGTAGTATGTTAACCACTTCTTCATGCCCATTCAAAGCAGCCCACACCAGAGGTGTACTGCCTGTGCAGTCTGTTTGATTGATGTCACAACATTCCGCCGCTTCCAAGCTTGCTACTATCTCCACAATCCCGAAGAATGCTGCACAGTGCAGTCTAGTGAACAGCGAAGGTTTGTCAAAATCAACAGGAAAGTAACCCGGTCTTGCTACCTTCAAGAGGATTGCCGTGGATACGTGGTTTTCGTAGTCGGCAAATAGCTTCAGCGCGAGTTGCTTCGCACAATTCGAGAAATCCTTTTTTGCATGTATTCCCCAATACAGAGAAGAGTATTCCAGAAAAGGTGTGCCAGAGAGGTCGGGAGAGGGACTTGCAGAAAGAGCCTTGACCTGTTGGGAATTCAGATAACTCAAGCAGATCTCTGCTATTGTGGAGTGAGCTGTACTAAAAAGCTGTGGGTGATCCCGGAGGTACTCTTCAACCGTAAAATGGATTAACCGGACGGTTGAAGCCTCCCTATCTACGGTAACAAGTCCTTGACAACAAGCTAGTAGTGTCCCTGTTGAAGGAACATTATCGGCATCAAGGTCCGCCGATTCTATTTCGACCCCAAGAGCCTCACACAGCTCGCCGACTTTCAAGGGCCGCTCCGAGTGAGAGATCCACATCAAAGCGGCCATACCAAGCCTCGCTTTCTCCCCACCTTGCCCCTGTATCCGACTTATTGTCTCATCATAAGCACCCCCGAACCCTAAGCCATCGGTCATTGCGTTGAGCTTTCGTCGCCTACGACTGACCGTGGTTTCCTGAAGTATCGCATCGACATTCAATGAGACTAATAGGAATCTTGATATGTACCTGTTAGTGGATAACCTGAGGCAGCTTCTCAGGCGTTGTTGATTCTACCTACATTTCGGAAATCCTTTCAGGGATTTTCTTCAGGATGTCCGCCTTCAAGCTACTGTCCATCGCCTCAGGAGTTGTGTCTTCGTCCAGTCTAGCCTGAAGATAACTGATGATATCAGGTCTTCTGGGAGTAATGCGTACTGTCATTACCCCAGAAAGGCGCTTTACCACCTCAAACTGGATGTGCGGTCTTCCTGTCACGAACACCCGAGCGTCCGGAGACCTCCGCAGAACCTGATTAAGCGAATCGAGGAGCTTGACTCGATATCTGGCCACACACTCGTCTAGAGCGTCTATGCATATGAATGTGCGCTTCCTGGAAGTGGTGGTTTGTAGCATCTTCACAATCTCAACAATCTGCAGCCCCCGTCCGTCAATCACCCTCTTGTGGTCTTCATATGCTTGCTCTATTTCCTCGGGTATCTCTTCCAGTCCGCTGACAACCTGTTTGAGTAAAGCACCTAACATACTCGCCGATGACTGCTCCTTTTGAGCTGCAAAGTCGAAGTAAAAACATGCAACCGCCACTCCCCGGTCTCTTGCCTGATCGCATAACCTGTCTATCACCAATGAGCTAACATCACAGCTTATCAGCGCTCTTTTCCTTCCTTTTCCCGAGCTTCTTCCATGTTACCTAATGAAAGTTTTGCCAACCCCCGGATCCCCATAGCAAAATAAAACTGCGTTATCGGATTCACCTCCCCCACCGCCGGCGTGCCAGCTTTTAAATTCCTCGGTCTGTAGGAGCCATTCCCCCACATCTTCAACTCGGCGGTCTTGAACATCCTGGTGCCGCAACTTTGGATTCAGCGGAGATATCCAGGCAAGGATATTAGACCGCTCATCGGCAGCAAAGTTAACACTCGTGTTGAAAGAGTGGGTATTATTACTGAATGAATGAGACATTTTCTGTTCTTTGTTGCTTGAAATGTTGTGGACGATGGATGATGAAGTTGTTCGACTTCCGGTACTGGAATTCCTTAGGGCTGAATAAAAGCGGGGGTTTTCGTGGAACCTAACCGATACACGGGGACCGTCCAACCAATCTCCCTCAAGCTAGGCCCAACCGATGTCTTGCCTGTGCAACAGGAGACGCCACACATCTTCGAGCGCTGTCACTGTGGGATTGCATTACTTAGTATATATACAAGTAAATCAAGCCTTATGAACTGATTACTTAATTTCCTTGCAGTGAGCATGACTCCTGTTGCGTACCGCTAGACCTAGGCTGTGGTTTAGGGAAGCAGAGTTTTGTGCTAGGCTGACCTACAACGAAAAGTCATGTCCCAGAGAGGAGGTTTAATAGATACAGTCCTTTCAGTTTGCGAAGATATAAGATCCAGATTACTGACATCATCACCCCATTACGAGCAAAACATCAGAACATGGTTCTTGGTGTAGAGATTAGTATCGTGTTTGGACCTCACGGAGACTAGTCAGACTAGCGAGATTGTATGGGTCAGCGCATTTCTGTGTCATTGTATTGTGCGTGGACAAAATTAATCGATCAAGGAACGCTCATAATTTTCCCCGTGATATTGTCAACCTCCTCGATACAACTACCCCAACCGAACCAAGAAAAACAAGTAAAAATAATTTAAATATATGGCAGTTATCAGTGTTTAGTATACCATCCATCAATCTTAATAAAAAAAGAGAAAGTATTATGAGGTGCCTGTCAAGTGGTAATGATTTGTGCGGGGGCCCGGAAGCGATGTGTTGCCGCGCTCAGCCGGGTGATTGGTTAATTCTGTCCATGCACAATATCTTGCTCCCTGCACTGTCCTGCCCGCTTTCCATAATATACCGAATCTCTCCCCTGATCGCCACACAAATTGGTTCAAACTATATATTCTACTAATGGTAACCTAACCACTAAGTGTCCTTATCTATAGACGGCCGTCTATCACCGATCGTCAAGAGGGGCTTAACGGTTGTGGGCGTGAGGGCAAGTAGATGATGCTCACCTACCTTTGCGTGCTGTCTAGGGCCTGGTGGAATTTCAAGACTCGCCTCAGAAGCAATGCCACCTTTTGACCCTCTAGCAACAATTGTTTTTGACGATAGAAAATTAGGTAAACACTTGTTCACCGTCTATGGGAAGTGATACGGGTTGAGACGCAGCCATCTGGTTTTGTCACCTGAATTTTAGAACCAGGCGGTTAGGTAAACGGCCCTAATTCAAAGAGTAGCTGTGTGTGATGAATAGCTGGCTCTATGCTCCTAGGATGATTTAAGATCCTATATCTATCACTAAGTTGACTAAGCGAAACTTCTGGCTAAACCAAGGGTGAACTTTGGAGAATGCCGACAAGGATGATACTCTCGGTGTACAGTACCAGCCATTTTAAAAATCATCGGAACAAGTCAAACAACAATATGCACAAAAGAAATACTGTGTGGTAATCGGAGGATTAGTCGGTCTCGTTATCTTAGTGAAGTATTTCGCACTTTCAGCAGGTGTGGTGTAGCGATGGTGCCCGGACGTTTGCAGACAGAGTGTGATGCCTGATGCGAAGCCCAACTGTGGCGGAGAGACGACAGCCGGCTCACCAACGCCGCTCTAAACAGCCCCCCACCTTTCCCATTCCGAACACTTGAAAAATCGGGTATCAGTTTTGCGCTCTGCTCCGGAATGGGAACAAAATTACTATGACGAAATAAGCCCAAAATAAAACCCCACTCTAGCCCAGTCGGTTCATGCACTCCGCAAAACTCGAGAGGTATTATCTCGGAGAAAGCATTCTAGAGTAACAGGGGGTTCAAGGAACAAACCAAACAAACTCGCTGCTTGGATTAACGGTTACTGAGTTACTTCCAATGTAGTATTCACTGATCCCCCTTATTTTCGACCCCCTCCGATGTTAACTTAATTATCTTACCCTCTAGTGCCCATTTCTGGGCTAAATTTATAACGCCCTCATAAACTGTCACTCGTCTTAATCTAACTTGTTTTTGTGATGTTGCGTAGGTTTTAGCAGCGGAATTGTTGATTGATTGACCTATCTCAATAGACAATGACAGACACAACTCTCATATAGCCACCCTTCCCGCACACAGACATTGTACACAACCTAGTGACAAGGAAGACTGTTCTAGGGTAGCGCATGAGAACAAAGAAAGACTAAAACAACAAAGGAAACAATAAAGTGGCATAACGCAACACTCCCACCCTTCCTGTCACTTCCGTACACCCAGCGCTGCTTACTCACCCAACTATGTAGAAGAGCCATCCAAGGAAACAACAAAGATTGGTTAGCCTCATTAAAAACCTATCATGCTGCAGTGATAGGGAAAAAGAGTGCCGCCTACAGGTGTATATATAAAAGGAAAGATAAAGTAAAGCCTAAGGTGCATGTAGAATAAATGACTCTAATCCTAAGCCTTGCGTGTACCTTTGGTGGGTGTCACGAGTAAGTGGTTTGGTTAGGATATCCGCAGTGTTGTCAGTTGTGCTGAGATATTAGAAGGAAATAAGACCCTTCTGGTAAGAGTCCCGAACATGGTGGTATTGAATCGCGATATGCTTTGACCGAGTATTGAATCTTGGTTGCTGGATAAGGTGAAGAGCTCACATATTGTCACCATAGAGAAGTTGTGAGGAGTAGGGTGTTGCTGTAATCTCATGGTAGAGCCTGCGGAGCCAGATCGCTTCCCGAGTTGCCTCTGAATACCCGATGTATTCAGATTCAGTTGATAATAGTGATACGAGAGTCTGCTTCTTTGATTTCCATGAAATTGCTGCTCCAGCAAGTGTAAAGACATATCCAGAGGTTGATTTTGAGTCACTCTGGTCCCCAGCGAAATCTGAGTCGCAAAACCCTATTGGTGGAGCTGAAGCTAGTGGTACTGTTATCGCTTGACGATGGTAGCAAAGTCCTAGGGATGCTGTTTGCTTGACATATCGCAGTAGCCTCTTCAAAGCTGCAAGGTGAATCATACTAGGATTGATGCTGAACTTACCGAGTCGGCTAACTGCGTACGAGATGTCGGGTCGTGTCCCAACCGCAAGATATATTAGGGATCCGAGGATAGGCTGGTATTCGGTCTGATCAGCCTTCAGGCAGTCTTCTGTTGTAGGCAATAGTTGCTTGACTTCTAGGGGAGTTGAGACACCATTGCAGAGGTCCATTCCGAATCGGCGGAGAATCTTCCTTGCAAATCGGTTTTGGTGTAGGTAAAGACAGTCCCCGGTGGTTATTCGTTCAAGACCTAGAAACTATTTAGCTGTACCTAAATCATTCATTTTGTACATTTCTTTAAGCTTCGCCTTTAGTGCATCAATTCTTCTGACATATGGGGATAGGATAAGCAGATCGTCCACATAGGGAACCAGCAGCAGTTGGGAGTCCTCTGTACGGTAGAGATTCAGATCGTTTGGTGAACTTTGAAGGCCAATCGTATGTAAGTACTTATTGATAGGATTGTACCCAAGCCGCGGAGCCTCTTTTAAGCCATAGAGGGTCTTGTGAACCTTTAAGGAGTATTTTGTGTGACTATAGGGTTGTGTAGTCTGTGGTTGAAGCCAATCGATTCCTTCTGGCATTTCCATATAGACTGAACTCTCAAGCGGAGGATTGAGGAATGCTGTACAGACATCTAAATCGTGAATCTCCCACTCATTCAGGGCTGCAAGGGCTAGTACCATCCTGATACTTGTTAGCCCAGTAACAGGAGCGAAGGTCTCACCAAATAGCTGTTGTTCATAGCCTTTCACAACAAGTCGGGCTTTGAAACGAATTGTTGAATCAGGGTTGGCTTTCATCCTAAAAACCCATTTACATCCGATAGGATGTATGCCATGCATGTCATTGATGTCAGATATTAAGACTACAGACCAAGTCTTATTATCAATCAATGACCTAAACTCCTCTCTCATGGCAGCTTTCCAATTCGCACAATAGTGCGACCTGGGCGCTTCCCGGTAGCTAATCGGGTCGTCCTCAGGCCCAGCTACTGTAAACCCCCGACCAGCACTGGAACTTGCTATCGCAGCATGGGGGTGCCCTTTTGCATTGCTCAAAAGCCTTTGTGAGCGTCTTAAAGTAATAGGATCTTGAGAGGGTTTGTCAAGCCTTATACTCTCAGCAGGAGAAGCTTCTTCGCAATCATCCACGTTGGCCATCGGGTCATCTGCGGAATTGGGAGAACTTCTTTGTTTCTCTGTAGGCTCTTCAGCCTGAGTTTCGTTAAACTCAGGGCCCTCACTCTCGACCTCCACTATTGCAGGAGTAGTAGTAGTTTTCTCTGTTGAATCTGGTTGTTCTAAATCACTCATACTAGATTGGAGTCCAATTTGATTGGACGAGAGCTGGTGTGGTGCAATAACGGCATCTGACTCCTCTTCGGGTAGCATATCGTCTGGTACACAGGCTTTGAGGATATCTACCTCGGCACCATCACTCTTCCAAGTGCCCAAGACTTTAGACTCGTCAAATACGAGATCCGAGGCCTGTACAATCCGACTTCCAGCTGGATGCCAAAGATGCCAAATGCCTGTTGTATCGCGAACGTAGCCAAGGAAGATACACAGCTTCGATCTTTCCATAAACTTTCCTTTTCGCAACTCCTTAGGAATTAGCTTAAAGGCCAGACACCCAAATCTTCGTAGGTGACTAAGCTCCGGCTTTTTCTTGTCCAGCTTCTCATAAGGGGTTATCCCAGCAAGAGCCTGGGATGGCGTTCGCATGTGCAGATACACGGCAGTATTTACTGCTTCTGTCAAAAGACTCGTCGACCATTAGTGAATCAAGGAGTAGTGCTTGAGCTTTAGTGACTATCGTATGAATCATTCGTTCGGCTACCCCATTTTTCGACTGGGTGTATGGTGGACTAGGTTCAAACGTAATCCCGGATACACGGAGGATTCCACGAAATAGTAAGTTGTCGTACTCCCCACGCCCGTTGTTACACCCGAAGCGTGTAATAGGCCATTGAGGAAAACGCTTGTCTAGTTGGGCTTGGAACTCCTGAAAGACCGAAACAACCTCTGTTGAAGACTTCGTTTGCAGAAAGAAGACCCAGGTTGTACGAGAGTAGTCGTCGATATAAAGAATAAAGTACTTGTAACCGGAGTGGGAGGAAGGTACAATTGGACCACAGAGGTCCGAGTGTAGAAGTTCGAAAGGTCGCATTGTCCGCGGAGCTCGCTTGCGCTCAACCTTGTTCGTATGTTTTGACTTAATACACACTTCGCAGACTCGGTTTGGTTGTGGTTCAGTAGCATTTGACTAGAATGAGGTCGCCGGCAGGAGACCTTTTAGAGAGGTTTCGTTGAGATGAGCAAAGCGCTGATGCCACAGTTCCAGACTTGGTACGTGTGTTGCGACACTAGTATGTACTCCATTTTTACCTCCGAATATTGCACCTCTTTCGTATACACTCTGGTTACTAGTTCCAGCAACATACAAGGCCTGTATGCTGAGGCAGTAGTCATCAATACTGATATTGACATGGCCATGCCCTGAAGCATAGAGCGATGAACCATCACTAAGGGAGACTGCTGTCAGCTTGTTGAGACGTTTAAGGGAGTCAATTGATGTTTGCTCCGAACAAAGATGGTGGCTCGCTCTTGAGTCGACAATCGATACACCTTTGCTGTTGTCCTTTAACCGCTTAGATGTTCCCACAAGCGCATTTACTGAGGCGAATGCAGCATCCACCTCTTCCTCGTCCTTCCTTGCTCTTTGAGTGCCACTACGACCTCTTTCCCTCTCCAGCTTTGCCCTCTCCGCTTGCTGTTGTAGCCAACAGCCGTTCAACTGATGCCCTGACTTTAGGCAGTACCAGCAAGAAGAGGTATTCGCTTTTCTTAAGGTCCAAGAGTTGACGTTCCGGTTATAACTCGGGGGGCGGTAGGCAGGTTGCTTGCGGAATTGAGCAGGATACCGTGGCCTTCCACCAATCACACTTGGTGAATAAGTGACCAAAGCGGCAGGAGCAAGCATAGTCGAGGAACTATTGGTCGATTGTGGGGTGCCAGTTCTTCGTATCTGGCTTATCGATTCCCATTCAATTAGAGTCGCAATTACCCTATCAGTAGACTGCTCTTCGGCTGGTGTGTGGGTGATTATATCTATGATCGAGTCGAATTTCTTTGGCAGTGTGGTAAGAAAATGGCTAACAAAGGTTTCTTTAGGTATCTCCTGCTCAGAGCCAGCAAGTTTCTTGCTGCAGCTTAGAAGCTTGGTAATGTAGGTTGAGATTGATTGGTTTGGGGTTGGGCGAAGTTGGTTGAAGTGACGTAGAAGTGCAGTTCTGCCAGCACGCGAGTTGACAGTATCCAGCTTATCCTTAAGCTCTAACCACATAACCCGAGGGTCACGCATACGATACAGGTATGCCTTGACAGAATCTTCACATGAGGCATGAATCATTGCCGCCCTGATTCCAGAACATCGGTCGAAATCGCTCGCATTGGCATTTCTCCCCTCACGTCGCACTTTCTCACCAAGTACAATCGGGAGTGCTCGCTCAGCTTGCAAAAGAAACTGAATATCGCGACACCACTGGCTGTAGTTAAGGTGATTCAGCTTTCGTGTTTCTCCATATTTGCATCGGTAAACTCCCTTCTGCATCAGATGGGATGTTTTCAAAGACGGAAAGCTGGTTTGCATCTTGTTTGATATAGAAGGATGGTTTCTGGAGGCAATCAGAAGAGGCATAGGAAACGATTGACTCAACAACTTCAGTTCAGGCAGGGCTTGCCCTGAACCGGGCTCATAACCTGTGATATTGCGTAGGTTTTAGCAGCGGAATTGTTGATTGATTGACATATCTCAATAGACAATGACAGACACAACTCTCATATAGCCACCCTTCCCGCACACAGACATTGTACACAACCAAGTGACAAGGAAGACTGTTTAGGGTAGCGCATGAGAACAAAGAAAGACTAAAACAACAAAGGAAACAATAAAGTAGCATAACGCAACAGTTTTTGTTGTAATTGTGCCTCAATATGTGAACGCGGAACTGTAAAGAATTCGCACAACTTCTGCTCACCATCTCATTCTTGCTTGTTATCCAAAGAGGAGGGCCAAAAGGCCAAACATATATAGGGAATGTAAGTAACCTCATCCGTCATGAAAAGTAACCGGTTTCCTGTCTTCAGCCCTAAACGCATCATCATGATGTGTTTCAACTGAGTGTATGCCTCCAAACCTGGAGAGCGGAATAAAGCCTAGCTGATACAAAAATAGCTGCTCAGTAATCAAGATCCAACTGATCATGTCTCACCACCACAAAAGATGCAACCCAATAGAGCGCAATGATATAGGAAAGAAATGCTTTAGACAAAGCCGTTGTTTGAGGACAATGGAAGACTCAGACAATAATCAGAAATTCAACAGTTTTAGCTGTGCCTATGCAGCATATAGCACAACACGGGCCAGCATAGTACCACAGTCCCCTGTGACCCTATCAAACGCCATTAACTAGACCATTAAAAAATAAAAATACACTCAATCCCAATGGGGATTTGAGGGTGGGGTGGGTTAACCCACAACAAGCAGAATGGGAAAAGATGCCCAAGTTCTCGCTTTTAAATAAATAGCTAACCCTGCCATTGCCCCGCCCCAAACACTCCCTCTCTATCCTTCCCTGCACACAATCCTCCTTATGATACCTTATTATCTTATTTTGTCAAAACCTGAATAAAATTACTGGTTTTGAATACCGTGGAAACTCGAATAATTAAACCGTGTACTATAAAGTTCAGAATTTCCTTCTCGGGAATGGGGGCAAAAAACATAGCAAAAACACAACCCCTTTCCACTTCTGAGACAGAAAAAAACAGAGATTTCTTGACCTTACTGAGAGTGGAGAGTCCAACGACATAGCACACAGTTCAATTATTCAAGTTTTTAAAGTAATGAACAAAGGTTTAAATAAATTGATAGATTCCATTGCTGTGTAAAATAAAGCTACTGGTAAATACTATATGGCACTCTTTTGTCCAAGGAATAACAGGACTTTCACCACCTAGCTGGTGAGATCAAGCGGGTATATCGACCAGCGTGAGCACAGTGCTGGGTGTCCTACGGAAGAGAGGGTAAAAGAAATTGTGGTCGGTGGAACATGATAAGAACATGAGATATCGGTCCCAACTCACGTGCAAGTAGATAGTGCACAGTCCGCGGGGTGGTTCATTCACTCTAGGCAAATCCGGGCTATAAAGGCTTGTAGAATGGGAGTTAACCTTGCAGCTTAAAGACTCCATGCACTACTAATTTTCCTTGATAAACTAGACTAAAGATAAGGGTAGCCTCCTGGCCTCGGTTTCCTACCCGGGATCTACTTTGGGAGGAGGATGGTACAAGTACTTGTACCATACCTAAGCATAATTGCTATTAACAAATATTCACAACCATCACTCATTAGCACTAGTCTTTAACTAATAGCTGTCTCTCGGGCCGCCTTTCACGTGTGATAAAGAGAGCTAGCGCCTCATATGCTTTGTTCTCTATGCACCGTATATCTAAACAGCCCTCATGTCTATGCTTCAGCCGGGAGGGAAAAAAACAATCGGAAATAAATAAATAAAGAAGTATCAAAGGTGTGAAGAGTCTCGAGAGCCAGAAAGCAACAATATAACTAGTGGCGACTGAAATCTTAAGCCATAGCGGCCTATCTCAATACAATTGCAATAGCACGCTAACAACAGCAAAGTGTAGATTATGAACAGATATTGGCAGACTCTTACTTGGCTTGATGTGAAAATGCGCGCAGAGGTTCGGAAGGGTACGTGATGTTGAAACCGTGGATAGGAACCGTTGATTCATGTTTTTCGTTTCATTCTTATCGTGCATTAGTTTGTGTTTCTCCTCGTCTCATCAACAGTATTGGAAACAATCGTGCAGTAGTTACAGTTTCTCTTCGTCTCAGCAACAGTATCTGGAACACTCTTGTTACGAACTAGCTCTTACCTGTATCAAGTGGAGGAATAGCCTTTCTAGTTACTTTCTTATTGCGCGTTGTTCACGGGATAAAAGCAGGACTTTTTTCCTTATTCTTTTATTTCGTTCATCAGTCTTTTCTCGTTCAAAGCCCTCACTCTTTTATCTTGTTTCTATAAGTCAATCAAACTACATTCGCTCTGCCATAACATATTAAGACGTGATAGATCTGCGCATCTCCATCGCAAATAATGTCTAGAGACCAAATGGGAAATATTTAATCTGAGCTTCAATGACTGGTTTTCCCTAGAATGAAGGGGAAATCTGGGCTTGAACAAGGTTGTGCTGCAAACTGGTGAGGAGATAGGTAGGGGTGGGAGGAGGATCAAAGTGAGCGAGAAAGACATGTTCAAAGAGCTGTTGGGGTTCTTGCGGAAATGGCGTGTAGGTAATCTGTACCGGGGAGCGTTAAGAAGGACGATGCCCTAAGGCATTAGGCCGTGCCGGCAGTAGGAAACAGGGAGCGCTGTAGCAGCGCAATCGCTCGAGCATAGAGATAGTTAGCAGCCCACCAGAGGGGTGTTCTGCGGTCACTACTTGAATTGTCGGTGTTGGTGTCACCCCGCCCGAGCAGTAGTTTGACCACCCCCGTGTGCCCATTCTCAGCAGCGCCCCAGAGCGGCGTTTGGCCGTAGATATCCAGTGTGTCGGGATTGACGTCGTCCCGCCCGAGCAGTATTTTCACCACTTCCTCGTGCCCATTCTTAGCGGCACCACAGAGCGGTGTTTGGCGGTAGATATCCGGTGTGTCAGGATTGACGTCATTCCGCCCGAGTAGTATTTTTGTCACTGCATGGTGCCCACTTTCAGCAGCCCCCCAGAGGGGTGTTCGGCCGTCGCTATCCAGTTTGTCGGGGTTGACGTCGCCCCGCCCTAGCAATATTTTGACTACTTCCCCGTGACCACTCTCGGCAGCGCCCCAGAGCGGTGTTCGGCCATTGATATCGGGCATGTCGGGGTTGACACAGTCCCGTCCAAGTAGTATTCTCACCACTCCCTCGTGCCCATAAAAAGCCGCGCTCCAGAGCGGCGTTCGTCTATAAATACCCCTTTTATTAGGGTTAACGTCATCCCGTTCGAGTAACCTTTTCACTACCCCCTCATGCCTCTCTCAGCAGCACTCCAGAGCGGCGTTCGACCATCCTCATTTAGCCTGTCAGGGCTGACGTCATCCCGTCCGAGGAGTATTTCGACCACTTCCTCGTGCCCATTCTCAGCAGCGCACAAGAGTGGTGTTCGGTCCTTCCCATCCGGTTTGTCCGGACTGACGTCGCCCCGCCCAAGGAGTATCTCCACCACTCCCACGCGTCCATTCTCAGCAGCGCACAAGAGCGGTGTTTCACCGTTATTATCTGTATTATCAGGACTGACGCCTTGTTCAAGTAGTATTTTCACCATTCCCTCGTGCCCATTCTCAGAAGCACACCAGATAGGTGTTTGGCCGTAGATATCCGGCGCGTCGGGATTGACGTTGTCCCGCCCGAGCAGTATACCTACCACTCCCTCCTGGCCATAATAAGCCGCACCCCAGAGCGGTGTTTGGCCATAGATATCCGGTTTGTCGGGGTTGACGTCGTCCCGCCTGAGTAGTATTTTTGCAATTCCCTCATGCCCTTTCCTAGCAGCACCGCAGAGTGGTGTCCGGCCGTTGATATCTGGTTCGTCGGGGCTAACCTCGTGTTGCCCGAGCAGTATTTTCACCACTCTCTCGCGCCCATAATAGGCAGCGCTCCAGAGTGGTGTCCGACCGTATACACCCCGTTTCCCAGGGTTGACATCTTTCCGTCTGAGCAGCATTTTTACTACTCCTTCGTACCCCATCTCAGTAGCACAATGGAGTGGCGTTTGGCCGTAGATATCCGGCGCGTCGGGATTGACGTTGTCCCGCCCAAGTAGTATACCTACCACTCCCTCCTTGCCATAATAAGCCGCACCCCAGAGCGGTGTTTGACCATAGATATCCGGTTTGTCGGGGTTAACGTCGTCCCGCCTCAGTAGTATTTTTGCAACTCCCGCGTGCCCATTTTCAGCAGCACCCCAGAGTGGTGTTCGGCCGTTGATATCTGGTTTGTCGGGGCTAACCTCGTGTTGCCCGAGCAGTATTTTCACCACTCTCTCGCGCCCATAATAGGTAGCGCTCCAGAGCGGCGTCCGGCCGTAGACACCCCGTTTTTCAGGGTTAACATCATTCCGTCTGAGTAGCATTTTTACTACTCCTTCGTACCCCATCTCAGCAGCACGATGGAGTGGTGTTTGGCCATAGCAACTTGGTTTGTCGGGGTTGACGTCGTCCCGTCTAAGGAGCATTTCTACCACTCCTTCGTGCCCATTCGATACAGCAGAGAAGAGCGGCGTTCGTTTACTCCAATCCGGTTTGTCGGGGTTTACATCGCCCCGCTCGAGAAGCATTTTCATCACACCCTCGTGACCATTCGATGCGGCACACAAGAGTGGTGTTTGACCGTAGTTGTCTGGTTTGCCAGGGTTGACGTCGCCCCGCCCGAGCAGCATTTTCACCATTCCCTCATGCCCTTTCTTGGCAGCCCACCAAAGTGGTGTTGCCCCCTCGCTATCTGGTTTGTCAGGGGTGACATCCTGTCGTCCAAGGAGCATTTTGACCACTCCACAGTGCCCACTCGCAGCAGCACACCAAAGGGGTGTTTGGCCGTAGATATCAGGTTTGTCGGGGCTCACGTCGTCCCGTTCGAGCAGTAGTTTCACCACCTCCTCATGTCCATTCAAAGCAGCACACCAGAGCGGTGTTTCTCCAGACTCACTGGGCTTGCCGGGGTCGATGTCGTCCCTTCTGAGCAGTATTTTCACGATCCCCTCGTTCCCATTCACCGCAGCCCACCAGAGTGGTGCTTGGCCGTCGATATCTGGCTTGTTGGGGTTGACGTCACCCCGTTCGAGTAGTATTTTAACCACACCCTCGTGCCCATTCAAAGCAGCAAACCAGATTGGTGTTCGGCCGCGGATATCCGGTCTGTCAGGGTTAACGTCGTCCCGTCCGAGCAGTGTCTTCACCACACCTTGGTGCCCATTCAAGGCAGCACGCCAGAGTGGTGTTCGGCTGTATATATCTGGTTTGTCTGGGCTGATGTCTTCCCTTGCAAGCAGTACTTTCATCACTTCTTCGTGCCCATTCAAAGCAGCCCATGCGAGAGGAGTGCTGCCTGTACAGTCCGTTTGATTGACATCGCAACCCCCCACCCCTACAAAAATGTCTACAATGTCGACAATTCCGAAGAAGGATGCACAATGCAGGCCACTGAAGAGTGAAGGTTCACCAAAATCAACAGGGAGGAACCGCGATTTTTCTCCATCCAAGAGGGTTTTTACGGATATGTGGTTGCCGTAGTCGTTCAATAGATTCAGCGCAAGCTCTTTGGCAACATGTGAAAGCTCTCTTTTGGCGTGCATTCCCCAGCATAGGGAAGAATATTCCAGAAATGCGGCGCCCCGGAACTCGTGAGAGCGACTTGGCGAAAGAGCCCTGATCTGATGGGAATTCAGATAACTTAAGCAGGTCTCGGCCATTGTCGAGTGAGCGGCACCGAAAGGCTCAGGATGTGCCCGGAGGTACTCTTGAAGAGTAAAATGGATTAACCGGATCGTGGAAGCCTCCCTGTCTACAGCAACAAGGCCTTGGCAACAGGCTAATAATGTCTCTATTGAAGGAACATTGTCATCATCAAGATTCGGCGATCCTATTTCGACTCCTAGGGCATGACACAATGCGTCGACCTTCAAGGGCCGCTCCGAGTGCGAGATCCACATCAAAGCGGCCATGCCCAACCTCGATTTCTCCCCTCCCTGTCCCTTTATCCGACTCAATGTCTCACCATAAACACCACCCAACCCCAACCCGTCAGTCATTGCATTAAACTTTCGTCGCCTGCGGCTGATTGTAGTTTCTTGTAAAATCGCATCGACATTCAACGAGACCAGCAGGAATCTAGAGATATTTCTGTCAGTGGATGACTTGAGGTAGCTTCTCTGGTACACTCATTTCTACCTACATTTCAGAAAGATCTTCAGGAATTTTCTTCAGGATATCTGCCTTCAGACTTCTGTCCATGGCCTCGGGCGTTGTGTCTTCGCCCAGTCTAACGTGAAGATAACTGATGATATCGTGTCTCCGCGGAGTGATGCATATAGTAACTACTCTTCCAGAAAGATGCTTCCCCACCTCAGCCTGGATGTGCGGTCTCCCTGTCACGAATATCCGTGTGCCTGGAGACCTTCGCAGAGTTTGGTTAAGCGAATCAAATAGCTTGACTCGATATGTTGTCTCGCATTCATCCAGGGCGTCGATGCAAATGAATGTCTGTTTTCTAGTAGCGGTGGTCTGCATCATCTTCACAACATCGGAAAATTGTGGTCCCCGCCCGCCAATGGCACTTTTCTGCTCTTGGTACGATCGAAATATCTCCTCCGGGGTCTCGTCTAGCCCGCCGACCAGCTGTTTCACCAGCGCGCCCAGCACCCTCGTAGAGGACTGCTCCTTTTGGGCAGCGAAGTCAAAGTAAAAACATGCAACCGTGGCATTCTGTCCCCCAGCCTGATCACACAACTTGTCTATCACTAACGAACTAATATCACAGTTTGTCAGCGCTTTCCTTTTCCTCTCTCTCCTTGAGGTTCACCATTTTTACCTAATAAAAGTCTTGCCAACACCTGGGTTTCCATAGCAGAACAAGACGGCCTTATCGGATTCACGTCTTGCACTATCAGAGTTCCACCTTCTGTATTCCTCGGTTTGCAAGACCCATTCCCCCACATTTTCAACTCTACGGTCTCTGATATCCTGGTGCCGTAACTTGGGATCCAGGGGGGATAACCAGGTTAGGAGATTTGATCGGTCATCGGCCAGGGTAAAGTTAACATTCGTGTTCAGAGAATTAATATTGTTACTGAATGATTGAGACATTTCCTTTTTGCGGCTCAGAATTATCAAGTTGTAGATGAGCAATGATGGAGCGGTCGGCGATGGGTACTGTACAGTCCTGAAGCTCCTCGGGGCTGAAGAAAAGGGGGGTCCTTGTGGAACCTACTATGATATATACGGCTGAAATCAGAGCCATACAATACACTCCATGTGAGGCAGAGAATGCCACTCCCCTCCAAGTGCTGTCTTGTCGTGCATAGTGGTTTACCTTATTATCCTGTATTATTTAATCTTCCGCTAAGGCCGGGTGCGTATAAGCTTGGGAGATGCCGTGAGCGCGAAATCCCCTTCAGCCCCCATTACTAAATCAAATTGAAAATGGACACGCCTCAAAAAGGTGAAGCAGATCCTCGATAGAATCCCCGGTGCCAGTACTCTCTGCCGACCTCACTTTTTGACTGAGTGAGGGTTGCCTAAGCAGAAAAAGCTCTTATATCTTTCCACTACCCGTACCGCAACCGCACGAGCAAGCTTTGTTTTAGGCATCCACAATGATGCGGCTGAGGGTGCTCACTCATGTGTTGGAGGGCATTTCCGGGGTGAGCACTCGTGCATCGTATCATACAGGAGTGGTAATCGATTGAAAATCGGGATGACTTGTATAGTTTTCATACTATATATACTCCGTTCTTAACCGTTAGTTCAATAAGCAAGGAATAAAACAGACATTGCGTACTGTCCACCCCCATTACCACTCGGTGCAGTACTTTCATCCTGTCAAATAATTCCGCGCTCTATTTTGTCCTCAATCTTTCACTTTACACCATTGACGGGAGGTTTACCCATAATGCCATAAAATATAATGCTATAGCTTATGGTAAGCTTACCAGTCACGAGTAGCTGGACGAATATACAAGAAAAACCTCCTCCAGATCTCCAGGGAGGTATATCGCGGTTTAGAAATAAGGTAACAGAGGAAGAAAGAAAACTTGAATTTTTTAAATGCACAGTCAACCCCTAGGATTGCAGATGAGGATATCATGGATAAAACTTGGCTCCCCCGTAAGAACCTTCTACTGTATACACTTCCTATATGCAGCGCCAGTAACAAAGCTCATATCACTGAATTTCTAGCCTAATGGCGGCCCGATCCTGGCACATTGACCATCCAAAATCTACTCTGATTATGAATGTGATTTTTCCACGGCCATTTTCAGATCCCGAGACCATCCACTTTCGGTTATGTATAGGCGTAAGAGATCTTGCCCACCATTGATGCAACCTTAATTAACTTACTGAACTTGGAAGGAAAGGATTATTATTTTATCAAGTGACTGGAAGCACCCAATACGCAGATCGGCAATCTAGAGTCCGCTTGTTATAATGGAGATTAGTGAATGGACTAGCGCTTCTAGCGATATGGGCTCATAGGGCAAAGGATACCAGTACCCGGTATTCAATAAGGGGATTTAGCTGGTTCGGCAAAGGAGGCGCTAGGGTAAGAGAAGTGGAATGGTCGCCAAGTAGGGCCTCAGGTGGACAGAGGGGATTTGGGCTGAGCATTTAGCTGGTTAGGCAAGAGGGACATTAGGGCAACAAGAGTGGAATAATGCGCCAGTGGATGAAAGATTTAAGAACAATTGTCCATTTACATCATTTGGGCTATCATACAATCGCCTAGTTATCATGTGTGAAATTTTTAAATCACACTATTCTCAATTAGTCTCCTAACAAAAGATTTCATCTTCTCTTTTTCCCTTCTACCAGTGTCAAAATTACATCCTTTTTTGCCAATTCGACTTCAATAAATAGCGTAGTTATTTGGCTTTATATTCCACTTCAGATATCAATGACAGGACAATCCATAGTTTTTTGAGAAGTATTTAAAGACAAGACAGCTTCTGGGCGGAGAAATACCCGCCTAGGGGTGACCAAAAAGCCTTCGGGTATTCTCACTAAACTCTTTGCAGAGTTTTCTTGGCCTAGCGAACAATGCGCCGAACTTGTAACGGGGTCTTGGCACTGGACGTTAGTTCAAGGCACACAACGACAGGAGGGTCCTAAACGATAACACTCGTTTAGCATGAGGGTTCGGAGATGACAATCTCCATTCAAGGCTGATCACGTAACGGCAGATCAGGGTCAGAGTTCGTGGGTTCGTGGCGTGGGTCTTGGATATCAGAATAGAAGACGTTATATTCTGAAGTACAGGAATTGTGAAAGAAATACCAGGTAGCGTAAAGAAACAAGGAAATAGGGGGCTTTTTTTTTTTTTTTTTAAATGATGTATTCGTTGTTAAGTACAAGAAACAGCATGGAGCGCTAGCTATGGCCGAAACAAAACTATAAAACAATCCAACGGCCCTCTTCACCTCGTCATCAGCAAAAATAATACCTTGCGTCCTGTGCGCCCCGTGCGTCTGACGCCCGGGACGTCGGAATGCTAATCGCGAATCAGGACGTAACGTCGGATCGACGTCGCGTCCTGACTTTGCGTCACCTA
>Ga0307513_10003682_pt1 | contig 20732 bp, 19 predicted proteins | sample 15_EM_MG_FD_202174 | JGI IMG/M metagenome (GOLD analysis project Ga0307513, IMG submission 202174) | Populus trichocarpa ectomycorrhiza microbial communities from riparian zone in the Pacific Northwest, United States - 15_EM | ecosystem: Host-associated > Plants > Roots > Unclassified | place...
GGAAGGAGATTGAATACGAAGTTGTACGGGATTGCAGGGATAATTGCATTACCGTTTGTAATATGGAGGTGGGTGACCAACTTGTTATAATCATCCTTGTTTCAACTCTGACCTTTTTTTTTTTTTTGAAGAACTTTGACCCTTTAGGGATACACACGGGAGATTCCATCGTAGTGGCTCCTTCGCAAACGCTCTCCGATGCTGACTACAATATGCTCCGGACCACCGCGATCAACGTCATTCGCCACCTTGGTGTAATCGGCGAATGTAATATACAGTACGCGTTGAATCCAACCTCAAAGGAATATTGCATCATCGAGGTAAGGATTCCCATTCGCTGCTTGAATTGGATTACCAATTCACCTCCAGGTGAATGCCCGTCTATCAAGATCTTCGGCTCTTGCCTCTAAAGCAACCGGATACCCGCTTGCCTTTATCGCCGCCAAGTTGGGTCTCAACATCCCCCTGCACGAAATCAGGAACTCCGTCACCAAGGTCACGACTGCATGCTTCGAACCAAGTTTGGACTATGTTGTTGTGAAGATTCCTCGTTGGGATCTCAAGAAGTTCAACCGTGTCAGTCGCCTCCTCAGCAGCAGCATGAAGAGCGTCGGTGAGGTCATGAGCATCGGTCGGACGTTTGAGGAAACGATTCAAAAGGCGATTCGCGCTATCGATGACCAATTCACCGGATTTGCCAAGGTAACCCCGTCTAAAATTTCCAATTTCGCAGAATCCTGACTGATTCACTGGCGAAGAACGACTTCGTTGAGGATCTTGATAACGAGCTTATCAATCCCACGGACAAACGGATTTTCGCCATTGCCGCCGCATTCTACCTCGGATACACGGTTGAGAAGATATGGCAAATAACGAATATCGATAAGTGGTTCTTGAACAAGCTCCACAATATTCACAAGATGGAGCAATACTTCACGTAGGAGCCTTCTATCCAATCTACTCCTCACCGTTCACTTACCTGACAATAGCCACTGCAACCTTTCGTTGGTAACGAAACCATTGTTGCGCAAGGCGAAGCAGCTTGGTTTCTCCGATCGTCAGCTTGCGAACTGTATGGGGACCACCGAACTGGCCGTCCGCAGACTCCGGCAGGAACTATACGTCTCCCCGTGGGTAAAGCAAATCGATACCGTCGCCGCAGAATTCCCGGCCTTCACGAATTACCTGTATACCACATACAATGGAGCGGAGCACGATGTCGAATTCCAAGACCGTGGCGTCATGGTCCTCGGATCCGGTGTTTATAGGATTGGTTCATCCGTCGAGTTCGATTGGTGTGCGGTTCGAGCGATCAGGACTCTTCGAGATTGTGGCTTGCCGACGATGATGGTCAACTACAACCCGGAAACGGTCAGCACTGATTACGATGAAGCCGACAGGTTGTACTTCGAAAACATCAGCCTCGAGACCATCATGGACATTTACGACACCGAGCATTCCCGAGGCGTCATATTGTCGATGGGTGGCCAAACCCCGAACAATCTTGCGCTCCCATTACACCGTCAGAACGTACGAATCTACGGTACATCCCCAGAGATGATTGACACCGCCGAAAATCGATTCAAGTTTTCCCGATTGCTGGACGAGATCGGTGTCGATCAGCCGAAGTGGAAGGAGTTGTCTAGTTTCGAAGAGGCTCAGCAGTTCTGTGACGCTGTTGGGTATCCGGTGCTCGTCCGGCCATCCTACGTCCTCTCTGGTGCTGCCATGAACGTTGTGTTCAGCAGAGACGATCTCTCAAGTTACCTTAATCAAGCCACCGCCGTCTCTAGGGACCACCCGGTCGTCATCACCAAGTACATTGAACAAGCTAAGGAGATCGAGGTCGATGCTGTAGCGAAGAACGGCGAACTCGTCATGCATTACATCTCGGAGCACGTGGAAAACGCCGGTGTCCACTCCGGAGACGCTACATTAATCCACCCGCCACAGGACCTCGACCCGGAGACCGTTCGGCGAATCGTGGACGCGACGACGAAGATCGGGAGCGCACTGAATGTCACTGGGCCTTTCAATATCCAGTTCATAGCCAAGAATAACGAGATCAAGGTCATAGAATGCAATCTCCGCGCCGCTCGTTCCTTCCCCTTCGTTTCCAAGACTACCGGGATCGACGCAATCGAATTGGCAACCAAGGTTATGTTGGGGATCCCTGTTGAGGCTTACCCCGTCGTGGATATTCCTCCGGATTACGTCGGTGTCAAGGTTCCACAGTTCAGTTTCAGCAGGCTGTCCGGCGCGGATCCAATCTTGGGTGTAGAGATGGCATCGACTGGAGAAGTGGCATGTTTTGGCAAAAACAAGTACGAGGCGTACGTCAAGGCATTGATCTCCACCGGAATCGACCTCCCGAAGAAGAACGTTTTGCTTTCTATCGGAGGTTTCAAAGAGAAATTGGAGATTCTACCATCGGTACAGAAGCTGCATTCTGCAGGATACAACCTCTTCGCGACGGCGGGTACCGCAGATTTCCTCTCTGAGCACAGTGTCCCTTGCAGGGTAATGCCGATTTGTCATAACCAACGTCCTATCCCGTGCTAATGACCACCTCTTCCAGTACCTCGAAACGCTTGGCGACGAAAGCAGCGATATGCAGAAGTCAGAGTACTCGCTAACCCAACATCTGGCGAACAACATGATTGACATGTACATCAACCTTCCCTCCAAGAACCACTATCGTCGCCCTGCCACCTACGCCAGCAAGGGGTACCGCACTCGTCGTCTCGCTGTTGATTTTGCGGTTCCGTTGATCACGAACGTCAAGGTCGCCAAGCTCTTTATCGAGGCCTTGGTGAGAAAGCTCCCGCTCGAAGTGTCCTCAACCGACTACAAGACATCGCATACCACGCATACCTTCCCAGGATTCGTCAATATCGCCGCCTTTGTTCCGGGTTTGACGTTGAAGGACAATCCCGACTTTTTGGAGTCCACGAAGGCGTCCCTTAGCTCCGGCTTCACCACGACGGTCGTTTTTCCGAAGGCGGTTGAAAATGAGATCGAGGATAGGCGTTCACTTGACTATGCTCTTCTGAACGTGGCTAGCGGTGCGCACTGTAACTACGCGTTGGGTGTGACTGCAACTTCCACGTCCGCCAACCTTAGCGACAAGGAACTACAGGATGATACCAAGTTCTTGTTCATACCGTTCAGGAAAGACCGACCGACTCCGCTCTCCGTCATCGCGGCGTACTTTGGCTCTTGGGCCGCAGACAAACTGATCGCCACAGATGCCAAAGGACCGGACCTCGCCTCGTGTTTGCTGCTCGCCAGTCTCCACAACCGGGCCCTGCACGTCATAGACCTCCAGGGTGAAGACGATATCACACTCGTGTCCCTCAGCAAGGCCAAAGGGCTCAAGGTCACCTGCGATGTGTCCACATATTCGTTGTTCTTCGATCGTGATCAATTCACAGAGTCAACTCGGTTACCGAGCGCAAAGGACAGGCGAGCACTTTGGGATAACATGGGGGTGATTGACGCGTACTCGATCGGGGAGGTGCCATTCTTCCTGTCAGTGGAGCAGGGACAACCGGGATCTGCGTGGTCTGGAGTTGAGGAGACACTGCCGCTACTGCTCACGGCAGTCAGCGAAGGTCGCCTCACGCTGGATGACGTTCAAAAGCGGCTACACGACAATCCGATTCGGATTTTCGGACTCCCGGATAAGGTCCACACGCACGTCGAGGTCGTCATCGGAAGGAAGACGTTGTTCACAAACAGCCACTCGAGCTGGTCGCCGCTGAATGGTGAGGCTGTCAACGGGATGGTCCATAGGGTTTTGATCCACGACCAGACCGCGTTCGTCGACGGGACGATCGTGGTCTCCCCGTCGGGAAGAGACGTTTCCAGTACCACGGTTTCGCACCACGTTATCGAGCGACCACCCTCGCGGGTAGGGTTGGTGAAACCCGAGTCGATGGTATCCCAGACGGTGGCACCCAGGCTTGCAGAAACGGGCCCGCCGTTACAGTCGTCTGGAATGAATCTGCACTTGACCGGCCACTGGAGACCGCTCCCAGCATTCCACAGAAAGCACATACTGACGGTAAAGCAGTTCGCCAAGGAGGATATCCACGAGCTGTTCTCCCTCGCTCACGAGATGCAACTTCAAGTGGAGAAGAACGGGACTCTGGACATTCTCAAAGGGAAAGTTCTTGCGACGGCGTTCTACGAGCCATCAACCAGGACGTCGGCTTCTTTCGATGCTGCCATGAAGAGATGCGGAGGGCAGGTGGTGCAGGTGGTTGCTGATACATCATCAGTGAAGAAGGGAGAAAGCTTGCCGGACACGATCAGAACGTTGGGAAGCTACGCGGACGCCATTGTTATCAGACACCCGGATGTGGGGAGCTCTCAGTTGGCGGCCAAGTTCTCGCCCGTTCCAATCGTTAACGCTGGTGATGGGATCGGCGAACATCCGACTCAGGTAAGTGGCTTCCTGGTGTTCATTATACCCCGGCGGACGACTAAACCCGATCAGGCACTGCTGGACGTGTATACGATTCGGTCAGAGCTCGGAACAGTGAATGGACGGTCCATCACTATGGTAGGAGATCTAAAGAACGGGAGAACGGTTCACAGCCTGGTGAACCTGTTGTGCACGATGTACTCGGTCCGTCTGAATTTCGTGTCTCCGGCTTCTCTGGCGATGCCTGCGGGCGTGATCTCTGCGGCGAGGAAGGCAGGGATTCAGATGCGGCAGTGCGAATCGCTGGATGAGGTGCTTGACGAGACGGATGTTCTTTACGTGACGAGGGTGCAGAAGGAGCGATTCACGAACGAGGAAGAATGGGAGAAGGTGAAGGATCTGTATCGCATCGACCACTCTGTTCTTTCTCGGGCGAAGGAAGACATGATAATCATGCACCCCCTGCCAAGAGTGAATGGTAGGGTGCCGTCACGTCGATTTTTGGGGTCACGATGCGCTAACGATGTGAGATAGAAATTGACCCGGAAGTGGACTTTGATTCTAGAAGGGCAGTATACTTCCGGCAGATGCGGTACGGACTGTTCGTGAGTGTCGCGTCTTGGAAGTGGTCACGGACGAGACACTGAGTTGGTTTTCCATATAGGTCCGTATGGCGTTGCTCGCAAGCGTGATGGCCTGAGGCGTGGGGATTCAATCATGGGAAAACGCGCATTCACTGTAAATCACCATATGGACCCTTGATGTAACTACACTCTTCTAGTTACCTGCCTCTGTGTATGGTTTCCTGTGAACGCCGACGTCCAAAGCCATGCGGTTGTGGGAACTGGCGCCCATCAGCCTCATCTCCACATATTGGGATCCCCCACACGTGGCATACGGAACGTTCACGCCCCAAATAATACAAACGGTGGGTGCCTTTGCCCAGAGGACACGTAAAGATGGGCGATGGATCCTTATCGTTGGGGCAGTACGTACGGGATGATGCGATCGCAGAAAACGAGAGCTTTGGCGATTCTGGGGAAGGGACGGGAGGCTCTGGCGGGGCTCCGTCGAAGAACGTCGGCGGCGAGGAACGTCCCAGTTGTCCGCCCATTATCAGAGAATATAATTCAGAGACATTCCGGGCCCCGCGGGCCGAACGTCTCCCACTCCGCATTCCGTTCCAGGCTGGTCTGGCCTATACAATTACGGAAACCGTGCCAGGTTTTTTCACCGAAACGGCAGCCGTGGAGGTCGGGCACCATACAAATCTCACACTAGGTGTTTCGCAAAGCTGACTGCAGAGACCCCGTGTGCCACTCTACCACAGTCACAAGGTCCTGGCACAGCAACGCTTGGCTCCCGTCCGGTCTCAGTCTCACGTGTGAATGGAGAGAACGCTCTCATCTCCGGCTCGCTCGCACATTGCAGGGCGCGCGATGTGTCAGCCTCAAAATAGCGTCCACTCGGAGGACCGGAGAGAGCAACTTCCATTCTCCTCGTCCCGCCCTTCCTGTGTTCTCTGCACAGACGGGAAGAGCTAAAAATACCTGCTGTGCATTAATCTTCGCCGAGATAATTGAGTCTGGAGCGAGATAGCATCGAAACCAACGCAAACCCAGCATAACCCGGGCTTGCTCAAACAGTTCATTAAGGTGGAACCATGGTACACATAAATCAGGAGAGATATCTACGAAACCATCCCAGCGTGCGGTGAAGTGTGAATTGCGGAAAGCGTCCTCTATACATGTGCCGGCCAAACGTCGAGGAGGGCGAGAGTAGTGTGTGCAGCGACAGCAGGCGACCAACGGTATGTGCGTACTTAAAACAACGAGAATCGGAAATAAGAGCGATAATGAGACAGCAACGGAAATGGTGACGATCTCTCGCCTATTCGTACAGTGGTAAAAACCCGTTCGGGGGTGGGGGCAAAAGCCCCGCCGCAGTGTCCGACTTGTCGATCCGAGATGGCGGCTCGTCGTCGTCGACGTACGAGTAGAACGGCTCATCCACACCGTTGATGTTGATGTATTCTACCACGCACCGCCTGCCCCCCTTCCGGCCAATGTTGCCCGTGTCGTCCAGCTTCTCCGCGGTCTCCCCCTTGGAATGAGCGTTGCCTCCACGGAGGTCGAATGGACTCGGCGGTATCAGGTTGGGGCTGGGGAGTCCCTGGAGCCTAAGCTTGGAGATGCTCGTGTCCACTTCCGTCAAGTGCGACCGAGCTGGTGGGCGGCTGAGATCAAAGTAAGAAAAGTCGGCGTCCGAGGTCGAGAGATTAGATGGAGTGAGCGAAGGCGATGACGTTGCCGAGGGGGTTGCAGGCGGCGAGGGGAGAGAAGAGGCCGTCAGCGACGGGGTCGACGTGGGGGACGGGTGGTCGTCGTCGGAGGCCAGGTCTGGGCTGGGGGTCGGTTCGCTGGGGAGGAGAGGAAGGAACTGGAACCTGTTCTGCAGTCGATTCGGGGGACCCGCGGGTGATTGCGGATTGATCGGGGATTGGGTCATCTCTCCGACCCGGCCACCTGGTGATGGCTCTTCCACAGGCATGAGGGGCAGGAACGAGAACTTGGAAGCCAGTGCCGAACTAGGTTTCGAAGGCGCCGGCGAAGGTGGTTTGCGGACAAATGTCGGCTGGCTCGTGTTGTTATCGATGGATGAACTAGTCTTCGATACCCCGTTGGACATCGCCGCAGGTTTCGAGGGTGGTGGGGGCGTATCAGATAACAACGGCAGCAAGCCGACAGGAACACGGCTCAACAGCTGGGGCGGTTTTGGACAGTAATTCGATTTGAACTTTGGATAAGCAACCGAATTCTTCAGCTCGTGGAGTTCCATCAGGTCCCTGTCAACAAATCCCAACGTCAGCTTTCCTTGTGCAAGGGGATCGTCTGGGAGCGTTTTGTACGAGAGAGGCAGGAGGCTCTCACGGGCCCACGAGTCAATTAAAATGGGGTGACACTTACTGGTAAGTCAACTTCGGAGTAACCTCGCAGGGTGTCCTGTCCCAATCGTCGGCAACGTGGACCTCGACGAGTTCTTGCTCATCGTCCGAGCTGGAGGAACTGTTCGAACCACTGCCGCAAAAGGAGACGCACTTGCGAGCGGGGGGCCTTGGGGAGTTGCGTGGCGACGCGCCGTTGCGGACGAGACAGCCTTTCATGGTTACGAACGTGGCCCGGAGGAGAGAGAGAGAGAGAGACAGGGAGAGAAGAGCAGGCGAGGCCCGAGGGAGGATAGAAAGGGATACGGAGAAGAAGAGGAGCGAAAGGATTGTAGTGTGATATTTGCGCTTTCCTGTTTTATACTCACGCGTACTCGTCCTTATTGGGCGGTCGACCCCTCGGCTGGAGCCTGTTACCACTGGTCCGGCTCACAGCCCTCCCACACACGAATCAGGCGACCAACCGCCCTCGTTTCCGCTTTCGTCCTCAACATCCTACAAAGCAATCCGTGCAGCAGAAAAAAAAGTCACTTTTATGTAAACAAACTCGGGCATAGCTTGAGGCTGATCCTGATCGGAAACGCAGGCTGCTGCGAACCAAGGGGATACATACGCAGCTGGTGGCATAGAGGTGGCATAGAATTCGAAGCATGTATCATACATAACTATCTCCCGGTACAACGAGGTGGAAATGGGAAAACAGTAAACACCGTTCACAAACCAGATCAGGTACCGAACCCCCCCGCGTGGGGTTTCAAAATCCATCATCCATCAGCTCTGTCTCCTCCGGTTAACCAACCCAAGGTTCAGCTGCCAAGTGTTGTCGTCGTTGTATGACACATACAACCCCCAGAAAAAGCTTGCGTCGCCCAAACAGTCCACCCTCTTCAGCCCCTCCTTCAGCTCGTACCCCGGCAGCGCCGGCGTGATGAGAATCCTCTGATAAAATGCATCCGCCATCTTCTCCTCCAGTCGTTCGTCTCCGAGCATTTCCTTCATTCGGCCTAGTTCGCGCCTCCCAATCCTCTTTTGGAAATACTCGTATACCCCATTGAACACATCCCAGACCGTCACTCCTTTGGGCCTAGATGCCCTCACATCAATGTACCCCCACAAACTCTGCGCCACCCCAACCTGGCACACGACCACCAGCCGATCCACCGCCGGGTTTGTCGCGACGTCGTCCAGCTTGTCCGTTACGTTCGTGATGACATGGTTACCGGTGATCCGTTTCGCCGTCGTCGGCAGCTGCGAGATGTCCCACATGATGTGAGGCATCGCTGCGTTACAGGGGTTGGGGATCATCCACGGAGCCAACTGAATCACCGCCCTTCGTCCCGTCGTCGCAGAACTCGACGCCGGCGGCCATGTCCCGGGCGTCCACGTCGCGCAAGCTCCGGGCATCGGGTAGCCGCCCGTCCAACAATCTGGATTACCGACCCGGCCCCCAATACCGTTTCCACCCCCACCCCCACCCCCAAGCAAACTGGGTCCAGAATCAGGCAGCCCAGGATGTGGCGTCCATGTAAGCACTCCCCGGGGGGTCTGCCAAGCCACACTACTGGGTGGAACCCTGAACAGATCACTGACAACTGAGTTGACGTCAATATTACCGTTCCCGTCCCCATTGGCTGGGGTCAAAACGGCTCGGGTGGGACCGTAGGGTGTATGTTGGCAAGGTCGAGTGTGAGAAGAACGAGGGTGACCGCTGGGTTGTCCCGCCGCGGTGTGATCGAACAATGTGTTCATTCGGGGGAGATTTCTATTCGTCAACCGATGAGTTGACCTGGCCGGGGTGTGGACGGCGGAAGGTGACCGGACCAGATCCGGGGAGGAGGCACGATTGGTATGGCTTTGCGATGAATTCCCCAAAGACTGGGATGAAACAGGGATGACCGGGGAACACGTATGGGGTGATCGAGGGGCCTGCCAGCTGGTGTGAAACTGTGACCTGCTCTGGCGATGGTTGCTCGCACTTTGGTTCACCTGGGAAGGGGAAGCCCCTGGCTGGCTCTGATTCGTAGCTGTTGTCCCACCAACCCGGTTTTTATGCGAGGACGTGTTACCGGCTCCCTGTGACTGTTGCCTGGTCTGTGTGGCCAAGATGTGCGCATGACTCTTCGCTCCGACAGAAGACTGGGGGCTAAAATACCCGCTGTCATCGAATTGCCCGCCAGGACTCTGACGCTGAACGGGAGAGGTCCCGTTCCGCAGGTTGGGAGATGGAGAAGAACGAAAAACCTGCTGTCCAGGGGTAGGACTGTCGCTGCCATCATCTGAACTGCTTCCTCCCCACCTTGAAGGTTGCACGCGAAAAGATGTTGGGGAAGTTGGGCTCGGGGGTGTAGGATGGATAATGTGTATGCTTGGCGGAGAACCCATATTCGGGCTGGCAGCTGGGAATCGGTATTGAGGGGAGTTCCTGAAAGGAGACGGGGTCTGTCTCATCGCAGATCGGACGGGGGTTGCACCTGGCGGCGGCGGGTTGTGGATCTGTACTGGTGGGTTTGCCGTTAAATTTGGAGAAAACCGAGCTGATTTCCTAGAGGACGCGCTGAGGTTGCTCCCTGTAGAACCTCCTGAATTGGTGCGAGTGTGACCGAGGTGGGGCGCGTGGACGTGTCCTCCGGGGGGTAGACCGTTGTATGCATCTGGGATCGCATTGAGAGGAAGTTGCTGACTTAGCACGTAAGGAGTACTGGACTGGAGGGGGGTATTGGGGAGGGGGTGTTGCCTGGAATAGTATTGATCACCATCCGAGGAACTGTCTGAGGCGAGAATCGAATCGTTCGTAGCCCTCCTGGGGACTGGTGCAATGATAGCCGGTGGTGAAACATTCCTTCCAATCCCAGCTAGACCGGTAGAAACACAATATCAGTGATTTGAACTAGCGAAAGTTCAAAATGTGGCGTACTGGAAGTGGTGGCGTCGTTGGGCCCAGGTCTTTGTCGTGAAAACATCGTATGAGATTGATCAACGCTGGAACCTGCCCAGTGGATGGAGGAGAAACGTAGAGTAGGCCTTCAAAGGAACCACGACGGTGTTGCCCTCAAGGCAAGTGGCGTGCCAGGAGAGATCACCGGGATACTTAAATACGTCCGCCTAAGCGAACAAAGCCACAGGCCAAAGCCGCCATTGGAGGGCAGGGACTCGACGTAAGGGGTTAAACACAATGGCAGAGAAGTGTTTGCCATTCGGGTGAGGTTGCGCGTCAACCATCGACATTCGACAGAACGATAAACCGGTTCTGGGACGCGACGCTATTGTTTTTGGGCGGACGGAGAGACCGACGTCCCAGACGTTCCGCGAAGGCTCGGCGATAGGGGTTCTTTGTGGCGGAAATTTTACACGGGTTATCTCCAGACAATGCGAGGCTTTACGTATACCAGAGCCGCGGGACAATGGGGGGTGTAGATGATGGTTTCCTGAATACGTAGCAATGGTCGGAGCTGCGCTGAGATTGAAAAACAATTCAGTGTTCAACGCCGCGGCGAGCTTGCCAGGACCGACCTGGAAGCGGTCGTCCGGGCCATTTGGGTGTCATAGGCGATCTCACAGCCAACGGACATGTGGGACGTTTCCACCCGTGCGGCTTTGACCTTGTTCCCGGAACGGTCTTTGCAAAGTGGACTCGGAGGTAGATCACAGCTTCCTTCGATCAACCCGCCCCGCATTCCGCCGGTACATCTAGATTTGTCCCCCTCACTCAACCAGAAGTTATTTTGCAGGCTTGGCTGATTCCCCTCTCTCTTGACTCCGCTCGCTGTGGCAAGCACAATCTCAGGAAACGCTGTTCCTCCTGTCTGATGTTTTCCGTGATTCGAGACGCACCTTCCTTGAACGTACTACTCGATTTCGTCTGGGGCGTTGGCTAATCACCCGTACGAAAGTGGCGAACGATGTCCTCGGTCGTCACCAGCTCCGAGGTGTCGGCTTCATTGTGCATTCGATTCCGGCCTGGCCACTAGGTGACTGACCGAGCTACCTTAGTACGCTGGTCAAGATACTCGGGCTGCTGGTGATGGAGTTGCGCCAGTAGCGAGTTCGAAGCCAGTTGGCGTTGGGCCTAGGAACAACAGCCCACCACAAGCAAGAGGGTCTGTTGCATCAGCCACAACACCAGAATTGTGACTTGGAACGAACCCCATCGATGCGCGCTAGGCTCGAGAGGGGGAGCATGCATGCATCAGGAACCATTAATCATCCTTTGATGACTGGTCAACGTGAATTCTGCGGGATCGAGGCCAGGCATAATTCCATCCTCAGGAAGCAGCTACTAGCGGCGGGTCATTTGAACGAACCGAGGACCAGGGGAATTTGGCTTTAGCCGCAGTGATATGTCGGGGTAAGGTGCATCTCCATGAGGGTCGCCTCTGGCGAACACCCTAATTTCGGCTCGCGAGATGTGACCTTTCTAACGGTCTACCCAAGCATTCTGCCCACGGCAATAAAGGTCCTCGGGAATAACCATTCTTCCCGCATCGACCAACTCAGCCGGACATCTTCGATCTCGTGGGGAGGTATGTTGAAAATGGATCGTGCTGGCACACGGTGGGACCCGGTCTGCGTTACAGTTTGGCGTAGATATCGTGAGGGATTGTTTATGAGCTCACTTGCCGCCGCGGTCCATCGGAGGGGCAACGAAACTACCTGTTTTGTAGACAAGGTTCCACGGACCCTCAAGCTCAAGCGCCAACTAGGCCTCAAGTCCGTTGGGGAAGAAGTCCGGGAACTTATGACCGGGGTAGGATTCACCGAGACCAACTTGTTCACCAAACCCGAGTGTCGGATGTTGACCGACATTTACCATCCCCTGGAACGGCTGAGGGGAGTGTGCGGATTACCATGGGTCTTCCTGTCCTCCTCCCGGTAGGTCAGAAGACCAGGAGCCCATCGGGCATCGGCCAACGGAACCATTCTACCCCACGGATGCAATTTGCGAAACCCGCCCCTTCGGATCACCTCATCACGTGATAGGGAGAAAGAGCGGCGTGGGGGCCGGTCCCGAAATTCGATGTGTCGGGATGGTTTCTGTTTACGAAATTGGGGATTCTTGGGGCGATTTGCCAGTCGACGAGGCGTGCCCCAGCTTGCAGCTTACAGACCCAGTGTACGTCCGGAGGGAGACCCCTAGACGCGGAAGTGTATCATGAATATCAGGATCTTTTGATGATGTCCCCGCAAGGGCGGTAATCAGAGCGGAAGGACAGTCTGAGCTGGCGATCGTGCCAAGCAGGGTGTTTCGCGCAGTGGCTGGCTGGTGGAATGTTTGGGGACCCCAATCTTGCGCAAAGTGCAACGACGGACGCGCTGGTTCGTTTCATCACGCGCGTCTTCTGACCCAGACGTCCTTTCCCCCACTGATCTAATCTCCCACCTTTCTTTCTCTTTCTCCTCCACCCAGTCATGTCCACTTACGACCACTCCAGAGTCTCCCATTTCATAGGTGCCCATCCACTCCTCTGCCACATTTCTTCTTCCCCTCACCCATCCTCACAGGCGCAAATTCACTCGACAACGCTCCAGCTGGTCCAGTCACCGACTGGGTCAGAGCACATGGTGGTCACACCGTAATCACCAAGGTGTGCCCCCATCTCATTCCGGATCGCCCTGACCTACTCATACCGCTTTGAAAAACAGGTTTTGATCGCTAACAACGGTCGGTATCACTTACCATCTGCGGGCCGCTCGATCTCATTGCTTTTCTTCTACCCAGGTATCGCTGCCGTCAAGGAAATCCGCTCCGTTCGACAATGGAGTTACGAGACGTTCGGCGCAGAACGCGCCGTCGAACTCACTGTTATGGCTACCCCAGAAGATCTCAAGGTGAACGCCGAGTACATTCGCATGGCGGACCGTTACGTCGAAGTCCCTGGCGGCTCAAACAATAACAACTACGCCAACGTGGACCTCATCGTTGATGTTGCCGAGCGTGCTGGCGTTCATGCCGTCTGGGCGGGTTGGGGACATGCTTCCGAGAACCCTAAGCTTCCAGAAACCCTCGCCAAGCACAAAATCGTCTTCATTGGCCCTCCAGGAAATGCGATGAGGAGTTTGGGCGACAAAATATCCAGCACCATCGTCGCTCAGAGTGCCAACGTCCCCACCATGCCTTGGTCAGGTACTGGCATCAGCGACACTGTCTTGTCAGACCAGGGTTACGTCGTTGTTGCGGACGATGTCTACAGAAAAGCTTGCGTGACGAGCGTCGAGGAAGGTCTCGAGCGTGCACAACAGATCGGTTTCCCCGTGATGATCAAGGCCAGTGAGGGCGGTGGAGGCAAGGGTATTCGACGAGTCGACGCCGTGGAGCAATTCAAGCTCGCATACAACGCCGTCATTGGCGAAATCCCAGGTTAGCACTGAGCACTGAGCATTTGATTGATCAGACGACTCACTATATGCGTAGGCTCTCCTATATTTATAATGAAACTTGCCGGCCAAGCACGCCATCTCGAGGTTCAGCTACTGGCTGATCAGTATGGCAACGCGATCTCTCTCTTTGGTCGTGATTGTTCCGTCCAGCGCCGTCACCAAAAGATCATCGAAGAAGCCCCCGTGACCATCGCAAAGCAAGAAACCTTTGAGGAGATGGAACGCGCTGCCGTTCGCTTGGCCAATCTTGTCGGATATGTCAGTGCCGGAACTGTCGAGTGTGAGTCCTTTAGTGGCCTCAAACCAACGTCTCTGGCCTAATCTGTGAATAATCCAGATCTCTACAGCCACGCGGAGGATGTCTTCCACTTCCTCGAGCTCAATCCCCGTCTCCAGGTCGAACATCCTACCACAGAAATGGTTTCTGGAGTCAACCTTCCCGCCGCGCAGCTCCAAATTGCCATGGGAATTCCTCTCCACCGCATTAAACATATCCGTCAGCTCTACGGGGTTGCTCCCGGCGGTAACTCTGAAATCGACTTTGATATGATCAAACCCGAAGCCAACCAACTTCAACGAAAGCCCCGTCCCAAGGGTCACGTCGTTGCCGTCCGCATCACCGCCGAGAATCCAGACGCTGGATTCAAACCTTCTTCCGGTTCCCTTCAAGAACTAAACTTCCGTTCCAGCACCAACGTCTGGGGTTACTTCTCGGTTGGTAGTGCTGGTGGCTTGCACGAGTTCGCCGACTCCCAGTTCGGTCACATCTTTGCTTACGGTGAAGATCGCGGTGAGAGTAGGAAGAACATGGTCGTCGCTCTAAAGGAGCTTAGCATCCGCGGTGACTTCAGGACCACCGTCGAGTACCTGATCAAACTACTGGAGCTCGAGGCCTTCGAGGAGAACACCATCACTACCGGCTGGTTAGATTCCCTCATCAGCAGCAAGCTCACCGCGGAGCGGCCCGACAGTACGCTCGCCGTCCTCACTGGCGCCGTCACCAAGGCGTACCTTGCCTCTGAGGCTTGCTGGACTGAGTACAGGACCATCTTGGACAAGGGTCAGGTCCCATCGAAGGATATCCTCAAGACCGTCTTTGGCATTGACTTTATCTACGACAATGTCAGGTATTCTTTCACTGCCACCCGCTCGTCCGCCACGACGTGGACTCTCTACCTGAACGGGGGGAGGAGTATGGTCGGTGCTCGTCCCCTTGCTGACGGTGGTCTCTTGGTCCTCCTGGACGGGAAGAGTCACTCCGTCTACTGGCGGGCCGAGGTCGGAGCCCTCCGCCTCATGGTCGACGGAAAGACTTGCTTGATCGAACAGGAGAACGACCCTACACAACTCAGGAGTCCCAGTCCGGGAAAACTCATCAGGTTCTTGGTGGACAGTGGTGATCACATCAACGCTGGCGAGCCCTACGCCGAGATCGAGGTAATCTATCTCGGCCCGACGTGATAGCGCATTTCTGACAGAACGCACTCTAGGTCATGAAGATGTACATGCCGTTGACCGCGTCTGAAGATGGCATTGTTCAGTTCGTCAAGCAACCGGGCGTTGGTTTGGAGCCAGGTGACATTCTTGGCATTCTCACCCTCGACGACCCAGCCCGCGTCAAGCACGCAAAACCATTCGAGGGTCTTCTCCCTTCCGTTGGCACACCGAGCGTTATTGGCAACAGACCCCACCAACGCTTCAGGTTCTCGATCGATATTCTGAACGACATTCTTGATGGATTTGACAACCAAGCCATCATGCACTCGACACTCAAGGACCTCACCGAAACACTCCATAACCCCGAACTCCCATATTCCGAGATGAACGTTGTCATGTCTTCCCTCTCTGGTCGAATCCCCGTCAAGTTGGAGGAAAGCATCCGAAGCGCCCTCGACGCCGCCAAGGCTAAGGGCGACAGCACAGAATTCCCTGCCGTCAGATTGAAGAAGATCCTGGACAACTTCATCCAGGATAACATCCGTCCAACCGAGGAGGCCATGTTTCGTGGGCAGATTTCCACCATCTCGGAGATCGTCGAGCGGTACCTCCAGGGTCTGAAAGAGCACGAGGTTGACGTTCTCGGCGGCCTCCTCAAGAAGTATGCGGACACCGAGGTCCTCTTCACCGGGAGCATCGAGGCCAGGGTTCTTGCTTTGCGCGAACAGAATAAGAACGATCTCGATAAAGTTGTTTCTCTCGCTTTCAGTCACTCGAGAGCGCAAAGCAAGGGCAAGCTCGTTATGGCTCTGTTGGACCAGATAAAAGCTAGCGGCCTGACCGTCTCGAACCCTGACAGTTTCATGTATCAGGTGTTACAGAACCTCGCCGCTCTCGAGAACAGGTCTTCCTCTGCTGTTGCTCTTAAGGCTCGTGAGGTCTTGATCTCGTGTCAGATGCCATCCTACGAGGAGAGGCGCGCCCAGATGGAGGCCATTCTGAAGTCCTCCGTCACGAGCAGTTTCTACGGCGAAGGCTCTGGTGCAAGGTTCGTCGCCTTCCAAATTCGTTGTGACCCAAGACCGAGACTGATGATAACGTTAGGACGCCATCTGTCGAGACACTCAAAGAACTCGTCGATTCAAGGTATATTGTCTTCGACGTTTTGCCTTCGTTCTTCAACTACAACGACAACTGGATCACACTCGGTACGTCCCACACCTGCAGATAAAAATACCTGGCGTCTGAAAAAAAAAAAAAAAACACCAGCTGCATTCGATGTCTACATCCGTCGCTCCTACCGTGCTTACTCCTTGTTATCTGTCGATTATGAGGAGGGTGATGGCCTGGATGATGGAGAAGAACCAAACGCTGTCATCTGGAGGTTTAACCTTGGCCAGACTCGCGAACCGCCCGCAACCCCCCAGATTGGTCTAGATGGGTAGGTTACTCTGCTATCTTTCTGCAACAACATATTGAATAGTTTCCAAAGGTCCCCCCGGAGGCAGGCTTCTGTCTCGGATCTCTCCTACATGATCGCCCGCCACCAAAAACAACCGATCCGAACTGGAGTTATTGCCTCCTTCCCCACCCTCGCTTCATTGACGCGCGGGTTCTCCAGGGCCGCTTCTATGCTTCCAGCTCATGACAAGAAGGAGTTTGTCGAGAGATACAACGACACCCAGCCACCGAACGTGCTCAACCTCGCCCTTCGCATTTTCAAGGATGAGGATGACATGTCCGAGGATGCATGGAACGAGAAGATTACTGAACTCACCAACGCCAACCGGGAGGTACTCGACAAACGGGGCGTGCGCCGTGTATCGATCTTGATCTGCCGACCTGCGACCTACCCAATGTACCTGACCCTCCGCGAGATAGGTGGATTATGGAAGGAAGAGCGCGCTATCCGTCACGTCGAGCCCGCCCTCGCTTTCCAGCTCGAGCTCAGTCGTCTCTCGAACTATAATCTCACTCCAATCTTCGTCCAGAGCAAACAACTCCACATCTACCACGGTGTCGCCCGTGAGAACCAATTGGACAACCGTTTCTTCACCCGTGCTCTCGTCCGTCCCGGTCGCGTCCGCGGTGGCATCTCGATGGCCAAGTATCTCATCTCGGAAACCGATCGTCTCGTTACATCCATCCTCGATTCGCTGGAGATAGTGACCCCCAAACACCGCGGCGCAGACTGCAACCACATCTTCATCAACTTCATTTACAATCTCCCTGTGACATATTCGGATGTTTTGGAGGCTATTTCCGGTTTCATTGAACGTCACGGAAAGAGGTTGTGGCGATTGCACGTTACTGGGTCAGAGATTCGAATCGTGTTGGAGGACGAAGAGGGCAACGTCATCCCCGTTCGATGCGTCATCGAAAACGTTTCCGGGTTCATTGTCAATTTTCACGGGTATCAGGAGATCCAGACCGACAAAGGAATGACGATCCTCAAGTCAATTGGCGAGAAGGGTCCCTTGCATCTTCAACCCGTTCACCAATCGTACTCTACCAAGGAATCTCTACAACCTAAACGTTATCAAGCCCACCTGGTCGGAACAACCTACGTCTATGATTTCCCAGAACTTTTTTCCAAGGCCCTCCAAAACGTGTGGACAAAGGCTCGTTCTCTCAACTCTTCCCTCAGCCCACCGAAGAAGTTCATGGAGACAAGGGAACTCGTGTTGGACGAGAACGACCAGCTAGCTGAGGTTGACAGGGCTCCGGGGAACAACACCTTCGGTATGGTCGGGTGGGTGTTTAACATGAAGACTCCAGAATACCCCGACGGGCGAAGCATGGTGGTCATTGCAAACGACATCACCTACAAGATTGGCTCATTCGGTCCTGCTGAAGATAACTTCTTCTATCTCGCTACACAGTACGCCCGCGAGCGTGGCCTACCGAGGATTTACCTTTCCGCCAACTCAGGCGCTCGTATCGGTCTTGCCGAGGAGGCGGTAAACTTGTTCTCCATCGCATGGAACGTCCCCGATGCACCGGAGAAAGGATTCAAGTATCTCTACCTTACCCACGAGAACTGGCTCAAATTGCAGGAGAAGGCTGAGGGATCGATACGCGTGGAGGATATCGAAGAAGACGGCGAATTGCGTCACAAGATTACTGATGTCATCGGATTGGAGGACGGTCTCGGTGTGGAGTGTCTCAAGGGTTCCGGTCTTATTGCTGGCGAGACTTCTCGCGCTTACGATGATATTTTCACAATCACCCTTGTTACCGCCCGCTCCGTCGGCATTGGCGCTTATCTCGTTCGGTTGGGAGAACGTGCCGTGCAGGTGGAAGGCCAGCCTATCATCCTCACCGGCGCTCCGGCACTCAACAAAGTCCTCGGTCGGGAAGTTTACACTTCAAATCTGCAACTAGGCGGCACCCAAATCATGTACAAGAATGGGGTCTCACATCTCACCGCCGGCAGCGATCTCGAAGGCGCTCAACACATCTTACAGTGGTTATCGTACGTTCCAGCTGTCAAGGGACAACCTCTTCCGATCCTTGCTACGACCGATCCCTGGGATCGCGAGATTGGATACAAGCCCCCCAAGGGACCATACGACCCCCGTTGTTTCATTGCCGGAAAGACCGATGAGACGACGTCGGAATGGCAGTCAGGTTTCTTCGACAAGGGTTCTTTCCAGGAGACTTTGAGTGGGTGGGCTCAAACCGTTGTGGTCGGTCGCGCCAGGCTCGGAGGTATTCCGATCGGAGTCATTTCTGTCGAGACGAGAACCATCGAACGCACCGTTCCTGCTGATCCCGCCAATCCGACTTCCTTCGAGCAGAAGATCATGGAGGCTGGTCAGGTGTGGTATCCCAACTCTGCGTACAAGACGGCTCAGGCAATCTTCGACTTCAACCGCGAGGGACTCCCGCTCATTATCTTCGCGAACTGGCGTGGATTCTCTGGTGGCCAACAAGACATGTATGACGAGGTGCTGAAGCAAGGTTCGAAGATTGTCGATGGCCTTTCCTCTTACAAACAGCCCGTTTTCGTGTACATTGTGCCAAATGGAGAACTCCGGGGTGGTGCCTGGGTGGTTTTGGATCCATCGATCAACGTGGAACAGATGGAGATGTACGCTGATGTTGACGCTCGGGCAGGCGTTTTGGAGCCAGAGGGTGTTGTTGAGATCAAGATGAGGAGGGACAAGATCCTGAAGCTGATGGAGAGGTTGGATCCTGTATTCGCGACTCGGAAGAAGGAGACTGTGGACCAGTCAAAGACAGCTGAGGAGCGGGCTACTGCTGTCGAGGAATTGTCTGCCAGGGAAAAACACCTGGAGCCTTCTTACAAACAGGCGGTGTTATTGTATGCTGATCTTCATGAGTGCGTGTTTTTTTTACTGTTTTGGGATCTTTTGATGACATCATTGAACGACGCGCGCCTCTAGCCGTACCGGACGCATGGAAGCGAAAGGATGTGCCAAACGAATGGAATGGGCAAACGCCCGTCGCTACTTCTACTGGGCCCTCCGTGCCCGAGTTGCTCGATCGTCTGCGTTGGGCAAGCTTGCTGAGGCCGATCCAAGTCTCACGTATGATCGACGATGTGAGATTTTGGAAGGCTTGTTGTCTCTAAATCCTGGGGCGTCGCCTGAAACAGTCGCCGAGGCCTACGAGGCGGTCGACCTGAAGCGGACGATCACTAAACTGAAGAGCGAGCACATCTTGGGCGAGTTACTGGCTTTGGCGGAGGAAGACAAGCAGGTGACAGTTGATGGCCTGACAAAGCTGATCTCGGGTCTTGGAGAAAACACCAAGTCAGCATTGCTATCTGCACTTCGGTCGTGAGAGGTGGGTTTATTTGGCCTTGAACTGTTCGGGCGGCGGCTGATGTTATTTCACAGTGAATGGAGGATACCCCCTGCACCAAAATGTTATTAATTGCTCTCGTCATGTCGTTTCGCCCTGTCACGTCCGCACTGTTTCCGGACTCTTTGATGCGCCACTGCTTTGTTTTCCTCCTACACTCTTTTTACTGGATGAGGTTAGGTGGAGTTGTTAGAATTATAATACGGACGGTAAAGCGTTCTATGGAGGAAATGCCATGGATATACATTAGAGCGAGAATCAAGCGTATATGGGTGATAGCCGAATCGTCGGATTCCGCCTGTTCCGCCTTTCCGATTCTCGGCGTTGCCGCAGGTTCTGTGCGCCATGCCAATAATTGGTACCGACTGGGGGCTTCTGGGTTGTGTAGCGTCCGAGGACAGACCGATTCTCAGTTTGATGGTCGCCGAGGACGTGGGCAGGGGCGGGGGAATGTGGGCGAATTGCCATCAGCTCGGGTGATGAGCTTGAAATGGCTTCGAATATCAATGAAGTAATTCTCTCCCAAATTATCCTTGAATTTCCTGCGCCTCCAGATCCATCTCCAGTCGGTTGCAGACGACCACGACCCCAAGGCGCGACAGCGGCGACGCCGACTACAGCAGCAGCTCCCCACCAGGCGGGTGGTCCTTGTCCATCGCGATGGCGAGATCCCATTGGACGTTCAAAAAACCGGTTGACGAATTCGAGAAACAGGTT
>Ga0307513_10003683_pt1 | contig 20732 bp, 15 predicted proteins | sample 15_EM_MG_FD_202174 | JGI IMG/M metagenome (GOLD analysis project Ga0307513, IMG submission 202174) | Populus trichocarpa ectomycorrhiza microbial communities from riparian zone in the Pacific Northwest, United States - 15_EM | ecosystem: Host-associated > Plants > Roots > Unclassified | place...
ATATATATATATATATATATATATATATATATATATATATCATCAAATTTTGTAATATCATCCCTTTAAATTACCCGAAGCTCACATGATGGGTAGAAAACATAAGATTCTAGCCATTTTTATGCAGTTAAATTATGCTGCAAGGGAATATTTTATAGTAAATTCATATATTTTTATATAAAGAAATGAAAAATTACCTAGTTTTACCATTTGTGTTAAACCAATAAAAGAATCTGAATGACAATCTACTGATATGCAGAGGTTATTGCTTTTTTTATAATCTCATGTTCAAATTATATGGTTGTTAATATGATTGTCATTTAAAATTTATATGGTTGTTAATTTCAGGATCCGTGAGATCAGTCAAGATACGCGCAAGTCGATCCAGATACTCACATTAATATAAAAAAATAACCAAGATGAAACTTAGGGTGGGAATTTAATTGACAAAGTGCTTTTTAGATTTGTTCACAAATGAGGAAAGAAATTTAATGTGTGTTTGGTATTTTTTTAATTAAAAATATATTAAATTGATATTTTTTTTATTCTAATACATTAAAATTATAAAAAAAAACAATTAAAAACATTAGTTTTAGATTAAAAAAAAACAGTTTAAGAACAAGTTGAATTGTAAAACAAACATAGATGTGTTTAAATTGTTTTAAAAATTTTCAATGTTTTTCAATCATTTCAAGACACTAACATTAAAAATAAAAAAAATCCGAGAAAATATGTGTTAGGACAACGTTAGCTTCATTTTCAAACTTGCGTTACCAGACTAAAGTGTGTTGTCTTCTCGCTCTCAACCTGCATTACCTACCTTCCTATTCCTATATATACCATAATCCTATCTATCGTCACTAATACTAAACTATTTCTCTCTTCCAAATCTCTGAAATCTAAACGATAACTACATTCTGTTCTTTTCATGCTTTCAAGCTTTTCAAGAAAAACAAACTGAGACAGACAACTTCTTTTTCTTTTCAAGCTTTTCCAGAAAAACAAACTGAGACAGAGAACACCAGGAAAAGAAGGAAAAGAAAGAGAGATATGGGACCGCTTTTCCCCGCTGGGATTCTAATCGCCGTTGTAGTGTTTCATGCTACGGTGGTTTTGTCTTCTTTTCCGGCCACTTTGCATCTGGAGAGAGGGGTTCCGGCGAGCCATAAATTGAAACTGAGTCAACTCAAAGAGCGAGACAGAGTGAGGCATAGCAGAATGTTGCAGTCTTCAGGAGGTGGTGTTGTTGATTTCCCCGTCCAAGGAACCTTTGACCCTTTCCTCGTTGGGTAATTCTATCTTTTAAACCATATTTGAATCATGGGGTTTTCTTAGTTTTCGGATTTCATTTCTTGTTTTGCAAATTGCTGTTGATGAAGACTGGATGTTTTGGATTATGGGGTTTTAAATTTTGGATTCTTAGACTCTTAAATGAGATGTTAAATGTGTTTTTAGTCTCAGTTTTTATTTTGGTTCTTTTTGTAGGCTTTATTATACAAGATTACAATTGGGTTCTCCTCCAAGAGATTTCTATGTACAAATAGACACTGGAAGTGATGTTTTGTGGGTTAGTTGTAGCTCCTGCAATGGCTGTCCTGTTAGCAGTGGACTTCACGTAAAGCTCACTTTTTTTTCGCTTTTATAACCATGTTGTTTCATATTTCCATTTCCAGTTTCATGAATTTTATTTAATGAAAAGGAGAAAGGAGAGTAATTTGGTGGTACAATGTTTTCAATATTGTTCCTTCGGTTCTCTTATTACAGATTCCACTCAATTTCTTTGATCCTGGAAGCTCACCAACAGCCTCATTGATATCTTGTTCAGACCAAAGATGTAGTCTTGGGCTTCAATCCTCAGATTCTGTCTGTGCTGCACAAAACAATCAATGTGGATACACCTTCCAGTACGGTGATGGCAGTGGCACATCAGGATATTATGTGTCGGATCTGTTGCATTTCGATACAATTCTTGGCGGGTCTGTGATGAAAAATTCTTCAGCTCCTATCGTATTCGGGTGAGCTATTATGGATCTGTCAAAATTACGATGGTAGTTGTATGATATTCATTTGTTTGAACTCTGGAATTCATGGATTCTGATGGTGGATTATGAAACAGGTGTAGCACATTACAAACTGGGGACCTGACAAAGCCAGACAGAGCAGTTGATGGGATATTTGGGTTCGGACAACAGGACATGTCTGTTATCTCCCAACTAGCTTCACAGGGAATAACACCAAGAGTGTTCTCTCACTGCTTGAAAGGGGATGATTCTGGAGGTGGTATATTGGTTCTTGGAGAAATCGTGGAGCCGAACATAGTTTATACTCCACTTGTCCCATCACAGTATGTTTTCCTCCCTGTTTAATATCTTTAGATTTCCCTCAATTGTTTTATTCTTCTGAAGCCCTTCTCAATTGACTGTAGTATCTATGTGCTTATTCTAGCACTCTCTACTACATAGCTATGAAATCTGGTCTGACCTTCTGAGCTTATGTAGTTCAGAATCATTAGTGCTTGTCTCTCATTAGTTTGGCATGTTTATTTCAGTTGTTCTTTTGGTTGTGATTCCCTTCTATTTTGTATTTGACTCACTGTTTCTAATGGTGCAATCTCATAAAATATTTATGTTTGCTCATATTTTAATGTCAATTATTTAAAGATTTGGAAGCCATTGCTGTTTCTGGATTCAAGTGGTTTTGGTTGATAAAACTCTATGCACTTGGTATTATCTTGAAGGCTTGGAGCAGATAAGCTCAAACTTCGCATGTCTCTAATAATCTGTTGCAGAATTATGTTTAAGCTTGTCCCATCCTATTGAGTTTGACAATCTGGGCAATCTTTTCCTGTATGGTGATGCTTTTAGCCTTTTCTACTACCATGGAACTGAAAGTGATGAATTTTTCCAGTTTGGCTCGTGGTGATAACGTATAACTTTGGACCTCATTTTTAGTTTCGAAGGATAATTATTCTGCCTTTAACTAATATATGGTTCAATTTTTAAATAATAAAATTCAATAACGTGGTTGGTATTTTAATCTATTGGTTCATATGGAAACACGATCGGGGTGAAAAAAATATTCTTGTCATGAAATTACATAGATCAGCTTCTTCATTGACATGCCTTTTACTCACCATCCTAGACAAGCAAAATCATTTCAGTTTAACACTTTAGTAGTTAACTTTAAGTGGAACGTAGTGAAGCTTAAACCAGTACTCTTGCTACCACAAGAATGTTATCTTGCATGTCAGAAAATCATTTCGAGCATGATACCATAATTGTTTAATAACTTTGATGGTTTAGCTTTATTGATTGGTAAGATAACCTTGCCCCTCCTTGGTTGTTAATAAACTCTCGAACCTTTGGAGCATACAATTCCTTACTGCATCAAAAGTTTCCCTGACCACCTTTATATGTGAATTTTCAGGCCTCATTATAATTTGAACCTGCAGAGCATTTATGTCAATGGACAAACTTTAGCCATTGATCCATCAGTTTTTGCGACATCAAGCAATCAAGGAACTATCATTGATTCTGGAACGACCTTGGCATATCTAACAGAAGCAGCCTATGATCCTTTTATCAGTGCTGTAAGTGCTCAAAGGAAATTTATATCAGCTAATAGATTGAACATTGTTAAGGATCTTCATTAGCCAATTCTTTAGAATGATGTCCTTATCATGTTTTTCTTGCAAATTTATTGGGAATTTTGTTTAACTTTAGCAATGTTTGAATTATTTAGTTGCTCTCTTGTGCAGATAACATCTACTGTTTCACCATCTGTAAGCCCATATCTTTCCAAGGGAAATCAATGTTATTTAACCTCTTCCAGGTTCATTTTCTAACTCCATTATCTTAGTTCAATTTCCATTTTGTATGTGGTGTCTTAACCCAGAACCATATGTTTGCTTTGTGCTCAGTATCAATGACGTATTTCCTCAAGTTAGTTTGAACTTTGCTGGTGGTACTTCCATGATTTTAATTCCCCAGGACTATCTTATTCAGCAAAGCTCTATTGTGAGTTCCTTAAGCTTGATATTAGTAACTTTCTATTTTATCCTGTTAAAAATATGTCTAGATCTTCTTGATTTGCATCGCAGTTGCTTGTGAGTTTATTGATAATGGTTTTCCTTTAATTGAATTTTCCCTTAATTTATAAATGGATACCTAGTCTTGATCATTTTCTGTTCCTGGCTTCTTTGTTTGCTTTCCTTCTGATTCTGATGCACAATAATGAACAAGGTTTAGTTGTTATTGTGCTCGCATTTTCTTTTATCTATTTTCGATCAATTTGAAGACAACTTCAATGCCATCTTTGATCACTTGTTCTTCCATGGCTATGCTGCACTATTCACAAAACCCAACTTCCAACTATTAGCCTTGGTTTCTGCTGAGAACTGAAAACACATCAAGAGATTCTATAAGGATTCTCGACAATTGAATGTGGTTCCTTTTCATATTGGTCCCAGTAATTTGGAATTTTGGTCTGGCATCCCTATACTCTAACCAGTATGATTGAATTGGTGTTGCAGAATGGTGCTGCATTGTGGTGCGTTGGCTTCCAGAAAATTCAGGGTCAAGAGATAACAATCTTGGGAGGTATTGACACCGAACGATCTTCTTTTTTTCTTTTAATTCCCTGGAATTATTTGCTTGTAAAGATCATATGAGGTTATATATCAATTATCCAAAGATATAGAAATCTTAACAAATTCAAAATTTCATTTATCAGGGAAAGAAAGCCCAAATTTTCATTTTACTTTGTGGTTTAACTTTTATAGAGCAACTGTACTTCTGCTTTGGTCTAAGCAACACAGCCTTGTGCAAATGTGCAAGAGGCCGTAGTTTCTATTATCTGCTGATGTTTAACCGTAATCATTTCCACGATACTGTGGCTGTACTACAACAGAAAATACATTATCTATAAAACATTTAGCGTTCCTCTTGCTTTTGCAGAACCGAACATTAGAATCTCCGTACATATTTTCAATGTTACAACATCATTTCAACATTTTTCTATGATCTTTTCTTTTAATTTCACCTTGAGGTGTTAATATTACCAGCTTCATATCTGCTCATTCCTATTTGGTGCTTTTTAGTTCAATTGTATTGCCAATTAAAAATATGAGGAAATTGATTAAAATTTCACCTCAAAAAGGAGAAAATTCTTTATGATTAGCCGTTGTTTTATAATCATGCCATTTATCATGAATTTTAGCTTATCATCCAGTTTTATTTTTATTTTTATTTTTACTAAAGCAGCGAGTATGTGCTCCTGGTCAGCTCTTTCTTATTCATATCCAACCAAAAATTGTGTTTGTGCTCCTCTGCTGATGTTTTTTTCTAAACATAATTGTTTCAAAACTCCATGCATGGTTCTCAATGAAACACTTAATACTCTGCTCTGATTAGCACTCTTCAGCTTACATTTATCTTCATGTCCTAGATAATTTCCGCTACCAAGTCCATGTACAAGTTGCAATAGTCTAGCTAGCAGCCACCTACCCTATTTCTTTTTTTATGCTACCTTGTTTGACCCTTTTTTCGTCTCTCTCTCTTCCTTTTATTTGAATAATCAGTAATCTTTTGCCTACGAACAACATTTGCTGTTGTCTTGTTTTTGCAGATCTTGTTCTAAAAGACAAAATCTTTGTTTATGATATTGCTGGTCAACGGATTGGATGGGCTAATTATGACTGTAAGTTTTGATTTTCTGTAATCGGCATTAGCATTGCGTGTTATTAAAATCATTTAGTTATTTAAATCAAGAATATAAACACAGAAGAGATTCTTGCAAAAGGGTAATTTATGAAGCAAGTGTTGGCAAAATAAATAGATTTTCTCCCTTAAGAAAAGTTGTCAGAACTCATTCAATATGCTACAACGACGAAATAGGATATGATTCTCTTTAGTTTGCAAATTTATTTAAGATTAGACCTGCTCCTTATCTCCATTCATTGTCTGTGAATTATCATGTTAGGCTCAATGTCAGTAAATGTGTCTACTGCCATGAATACTGGCAAAAGCGAATACGTCAATCCGGGGACCCTGATCAATAACGGTTCACCAGAGAACATGCCTCACAAACTGATACCAGTGACTATGATACCATTCCTTCTGCACGTACTATTGCTCAGCTGTTACTTGTTTTTGTAGCACACCATGCAACGCATCTGGAACTTTGCTTCACTGTAAGGCGCTCTTTCTGGTCTATATTTCAAGCAACCGGCAGGGCCATGCAGTATTACTGCTTTGGTTGCATCCAGTTGCTGTCTGGTGTGCAACTGATTTCCGAGTGTCTTTTCTTCTGAACATACTTCGTCGTCGGCCGTGTACACTCATACTTTCATGATTCATCCATTATCGCTCTGGCTCTATTGCAAGCGCTGTAAATTTACCTTCATATAGGATTTTTGATCTAACAGCAGAATTAATATATACAAAATGTTTCAGTTTGGTTACTTTTTCAATGTTTTCTGTAGTTTGTGTCCATAAACAACTTGTGAGTTAAAAGTAACACCGTAGTGGTTTGTGACATAATTTTCTTGGATTCTTTTGGTCCAAGCATTTTTAATAGAGTAATGTGTCATCTGCTTCTGTTAGATTGTGTTTGGAATGCTAAATAAAGATGAATTTTTTTTTAAAAATGATCAAAACAAGAAAATAAATCAAAATAAAAATTAATGGTTTTTTGACATGTTTTACCTGGGTCATTGGTCAACTCAAGTTTTTTCTAGGTCAAGTTGGGTCAATTTTTTCTTAAACCCAAATCTCTGTTATTGACTTATCGGTTTGATTGACCGCCGTAACCTGACTCGGAGGTTGACTAGGGATAAGATTCGAATCACAAATATGGAGGGTTAACTTGAATTTTTTTTCGAGTTAATAATAGGATAAAATTGATTATTATCATAATTCTAGAACTCGATTTGGGGTTTCACTCGGGACAAGGCCTGAGTCACGAGTCTAGTTGACTATTAACTTGAGTCAATATAAAAATAAAAATAGTTATTATTATAGTTTTAAAACTCGACTTAGAGATCGATCTAAGGCAAAGCCCAGGTCATAAGTTAGGAGGGTCAATGTAAGGATAAAAGTGACTATTATCATAGTTTTAAAACTCGATTAGGGGGTTGACCCGAGGTAAGTCATAGTTTAAGATGGTCACCTCGGGTTGATCCGGATCAAAATAAAAAAAAACCCAACTCGGGATCAACCTGAGAAAAAGCTCGGGTCACATGTTGGGAGGGTCAACCTGAGTTGATCTAATTTTTAAAAAAAAAATCAAAGCAACCTCCTGTGGACCAAAAAAATCAAAAAAAGTCAATAGATTTTATTATAATTTAGGTTATTATAATATTATTAATTTCAACATTTAATATAAACTAAAATGAAAAAAAATAACATCTAATTAGTTTTTTAAAAATATGTAACTTTGATAGTAATATATATTAAAGGTAGAATAGACTTGTATATATTTTACCTTGACCTTATATTTGAATACCTTTTTACATCTTGATTTAGTAAACAATATATGTTATAATCTATACTTCAAACATTGGACAAGATAAGAATATTAATGTCATTATAATGTGGTGTTTTATTTTATTCAATGTTTTCTAAACACAAAATAAGATAAATTATTCAGTTCAATCTAATGTACACCAAACACAAGACATGATAATTATTTATCTAGTCCAGTCGTGTCCATTCTGATCATTATTTTCCAACATACCAAATGCTACTTTAGAGAATTTGTGTATTTTTATTTATTTATTCTTTTACAAAATTATTTAAACATTTTTATCTTGACATAACCACTCTTATTCACACTTGCAATAAAAAAGACTGGACGCAAAGAGATGAGAGATAGAGATGATTGGTTAGCACATCTAAGCATTTAGATGATCATTGGATTGTATTTAGTTAGTGTTACATAACAAAAGAATATAAACATATTTGGAGATGTAAAAATAAATATCTCTAGAAACAATTTTAGAATTAATTTTTACTTTCAAAACAAGAACAAAGTTACAAAAGGACATGATACGAACCTCGAGGGTAAAAACTCATAAACCCACATACAAGAAAAAAAAAACAACTCAAGAAAGTTAAAATCATATTTAATGATAATAGAAACTTGACTCAATGATTACCTGAACCAAGATACTAAAGTTATTAGAATGAAAGCCTCAACCCAACGATTATAAGGAATTACAAATTGATAGTGTAAGGAAGAACGCTATAAATACAATTAATCCTTGATAAATTCAATGAAGAACCATAAGCAATCCTCACAAAAGCACACAAAATATTATTATGAAATCAAAGTCCCTAAAAAAATCTAAATACAAGTTAAATAATCCTAGGTAAAAGCATTCTAAACAAGACTTGATTTATCCGTGATCGAAGAGCAAGGATATATCTCCATTGTGCTTTGTCCTGATAGCATCACAGAAAATTCTCTTTGCTATGGTTATGTCAAATTTTTTGGCTACCAACATGGGTATAAGGAGAATAAAATTCAAAATATAGTTATATTCAAGGGAGGTGGGTCTTTTCTTTGGTTGTGTCTAAGAAAGATTGAGTTTTATAAATGGTTTTTTTAGCCTTTAAATTTAGGTTTATCACCTATAAAAAATTTTAAAAATAAAAAATAAATTCCTTTTTCAATTTGCAAAAGAGAAGAAAAGAGCTGGATAGAATATAAAGTCATCTGGATGAGTTTACCCCACTACCCCCTCCTTGTTTCAGGTTAGGACAATTTCAGAGGAGTAAAATAAGGATTAGACAGTCATGTTCTTAATCAATGTAGGGCAATTTTGGCAATTCAGCAGAATAAAGAGGGTTGAAACTTGAACTCAAAGATAGAAGGGTTTTTTTTTTTTTTTTTTATCTATCTTGCCATGTGATTCGAAATTTGGAATGAAGCAGAATTCTAATAATAAATTTGCAGTTGTGGAAATAAATCTTGCTAATACATGATATTATCATTTGAGGCAATCACAATGCCCCACAAGTAATGTTTTTCTCAGTTCTGGAAACCTTTGCTCAAATTCTGCAATTTAAGATTCTGTCTAGTGATTCTTGATTGGTAATTAATCCACACTAATATGGTTAAGTAATAAGGATGCCCTACAGCAACATGCAAAATCTTTACATATAAATATCGACCCTACTCAACACCGAGACTAGGAATCATAATAGCAGACATTTCTTGCTTATTAGAAATGAAGAACCTATCTCTCTTCCCAGTCTTCTCCATGCTTGTCTTGTTCTTCTCACTTGGTAATTTTCCTCTCACCCCTCCATTAATTTTCTATATCCCCTTTCAATCGATGGAAGCTAGTATAGCTGCCTTCCGGATATTAACAATTTGGAGTTTTTGACATAGACAGAATCCACGTTACTGCATGGCTTTTGATTCTGTATTCCTTGTAAATACGTGGTTTCTGGGTTACCAATCCTGGCGCTATTTAGCAATCTTTTTCTTATATATTTATAGTATTCTATCCCTTTTGTTCTACTGATTCTTGATTTTTTTTTTCAATGGATGATTATTGTTAGGAGCAATTGGAGGAGAGGCAGTGACCTGCGGTTACAGTCCTATTAAAATTCTGAATTGCTCAAAGCTGGCTTGTGTTCAGGAGTGCGTTGACAAATATGGTGGTTTTACCAATGGTGCATGCATCGGTATTGACAGTTGCTGTTGCAGAGTTATTTCACCATGAGAGGCTCCTGTTGTTTGATTTTAATTGAGCTTAAATTCTATTGAATTTGGAATAAAATATTTCTTCACATTATCACACATTTTATTGAATAAAAATAGCTTTTTTCTTCAGGTTAAAGGGATTGTCTAGTTGATCTTGAGCTATATAATTTGGATAATCCACTAGCTCCTCCAACTTTTTTTGGTCTCTCTTACTATTGCTTATGATTTGCAACAATTTCTTTGATAGATTGGGATGTACTCTACTGGATCTTAATTTCACCGGATTGTGTTGTTGACAAAGTTACTAAAATCAACCTAATTTATCATCCGGTTCAAAGTTAGGATCATGAGTTGACTAAGCTAACTTGAATCGATTTAAATTGATATGGTTTCAAGATTTTTTAAAAAAGTTAAAAATTGTATTTATTTAAAAAAATTAAAAATTAAATTTAATTGAATCAATTTCAACTTAGGTTATGTTTGTTTCCCGGAAAATGATTTTCGAGAAACTATTTTCCAAACTTTCCTGTGTTTGTTTGCCATTAGAAAAGTTGGTCAACGGAAAACACTTTCCAATCAAAGGAAAATTTGGCTTGGTTTCCAGGAAAGTGTTTTCCTAGAAAATTTAGGCGGAAAGCACTTTCCGAAAGTTGTGAAAAAATTAGAAATGTCATATTATTTGCTGATTATATCAAATTTAGTCCTCAAACTTTTGATTGCTACATATATTTTGTTTTGAATATTTATTTTTCAATTTCATCTCTTAAAATTTAATTTTTATATTAACTTTGGTCCTCATTTTTATAATTGTTATTTGTTTTTCTCTTATTAATTTTTTATTGAAATATTTTATCTATCAAATTTGATCCTCATTCTTTTGATTGTTACTTATTTTATTTGAAATAATTTATGAAATGTTAATTATTATTATTATTTTAATTTCTTCATCTTTCATCTTTTTTTATTTTTTAGATTTTATTTCTATTATTTTGATTATTATTTATTTTATTTGAGATAATTTATGAAATTATATTTTTTTTTTAATTTCATTATCATTCAACTTTTTAATTTGTAAGATTTGTTCCTCATTATTTTAATAAACTTGAGAAAAATAAAACATTAATAAGTTATTTTTCAGCTCATTTTCCATGATATAACCAAATACTGGAAAGTGTTTTCCAACTTATTTTTCATTACACTACCAAACATCAGAAAATAATTCATTTTCCCGAAATTCACTTTTCCAGAATTCACTTTCTAAAAGAAAATTATTTTCCAACAAATAAACGAGACCTTAATTTAACTTGAAGCATGTGGTAGACTAGATTTCAAGTTTGCACCGTTTACTAATCCAATGGGAGCCAAATGCTATAAAACGAGGAAGTATATAAAAACAAATCTTGTTCAAAATAGAAGTGAAATTGAAGTAAGAAGACAAGAAATTCTCCTCACTTTAAGCAATTACGTCCTTCTTAATTGATACAAGACCTTCCCTTAGTAATTAATTGTATAAAACCTCGATAATATTAATAGAAAAATGCACGAGAAAATAGAAAAATCTCAAGTTTCCTGTACTTGCAAGATCAAGAAATCATATAGTTTTAAATATATGTATAATGCAATTTCTATTAATTCTCAAAAAGCTAATTTCCCTTGATTTTAATTATATGTATTAACAACACCTATGGAGAGAATAGGTGCTTTGAAGAGGGAATTTACTTTTTCTTTCCTTCTCAAGAATATTATCATTCACTCTACTAGTAACTCGAAAGAATTATATATATATATAAATTTTTTTTTTCTAGTAGTAATTAATTAAGCGCACAAGACAAGAAATTCAGTCTTGAAAAAATGGGGGTGCTTGGGATAATATACGTTAGGAGATCATTATGGTTTGCAAATAAGGCTAATTAGTACAAAATCCCCTGAAAAATTGTTCAATTAAGGATAAACCCTTCACCTTCCAATCTCCTGATATGATTCCATCTACTTAGCTCCCTGGGAATAGGAATCACGTTAGGGGAGACAGTGGCTGGCAAGGCCTAATTACAGAACCTCATTGTATCATTTTCTGTCATGGGTTGGCATTTTATTAATGCACCACACCTTACTCTCGTCATTCAAGGACAAGAGAGCAGAGGAGCTAGCTTCTAAAACACGAATATGGCAAATATTCGGCGCCGTTTGGAATTGTCTTTAAAGCAGTGTTTTATTGTAATTTAAATTTTTATTTTCATTTAAAATTCATTTTTTATATGTTTAAGAATTTAATATATTAATATTAAAGAAGTAATAAATTATTTTAATATAATTTAAAATAAAAAAAGGCCACCACGGAAGCATAACGACGAATAGCGTAAACAGCAGGAACCTTCTCAACTAGCCTGAGTTCTTACTTTTGGGTGTGGGTGGCTTTACACAACCAAATTCCAAATAGCTGTTGACACCCAGAATCATGAGGTGTCAACACTGTTATTCTGAACCTAGCTGTTGATCGGTTGATGTTTTACCATAAATTTACCCGAGCCAAATTGCTATTTCACAGGCGAATGCAATACTTGCAGGTCATTCCTGGTGCACTACCGGATGCCAAGTGGAAAACACCCAACCACCACAGCTAGGATTTGACATTGCACAAGCAAGCGAGCACGAACATTTTCATACAGGTGGAACGAAATTTAAAAAATTTCAGAAAATTTCAACAGACGCAAGTTAAACAGCATGACATTAAACAGGGAAGTTCGTTTTAAACCTACTGGTTCAAAAGCATTATTTACAGAAAAAGACATGTCTTGTATATCACCATGTGCTACAAAAGGAGAAAAGTGTTGTATATGCCTTCTTCTTTCTGATCTTTCCGCATCCACAACTGCGATGCGTGCCGATTGATGTACACAAGTTGGTTGGTTGGATTCTGCAAAAAAATCTCAGATGGCCACACAAAAGAAGGGCCAACTATATCAACAGTAAAACATAACATCCTTGACATTTTCTTTGACGACTGGAAGAGATCGGGCCTCCACACTCCTCCCAGTCGCACCAGTAGAACCACTGTCTGATGTTTCACCCTCAATGTAATACCGAGCCCTAAAAGCTGCCAAATGGGCGTAATATGCAGGGGGCACTGCATGATTTCACATGTTAAATATTACCATTCAGATGGAAATAATTAAATTACATTTAAAAATAAAAATTAAAAAAAAAAAACACGAAAAAAGAAGAGGGGGAGATGATGGTCTGCATACCTATGGAAACAGACCGAGTGCATCTTGCATACCTGGAAAGAAAATTTAAAAAAAAAATCAAGACTACCAAATTGTACAATGCAGAACAAACAAACTAATTCTTCAAAAAAGGATGCCAAAACATTACGTGTAGCACAAATTGTTAGTGAGGGTTTGTAAGCCATCAGCAGTGAAGTTGTTTTCATCAAACAATACATGGTAGTGTGTAGGTCTGCTAGTTCCCTGCAAGTATAGATGCCGAAAAACAAGTCTTAATATTTTATTTTTTAATCGAGTTGGATGTCATATCCTAAACAGGATCACTTATTCATCATTTATTTCAACGCGTTGACTGTTGGCAGAATCTTTTACCTGAATTCCAGCGTGACTGTTAAGGTAGAAATCAAACTCTGTAGGGTGGCAAATTTTAGTGTCCACGACTGTGCCTAAAACAATTAAAAAAAAAAAAAAAACTCAGTTCTCAACAAAAAGACACCAAAACTGTTAGGGGAAGCAAAATTCAAAACCTGGTAGGATATTGCCACTCCTGTCAGTCAGATCTCGCTTGCTATGGTCAGCAGGAAAGAAGCGTGTATGATGCCGTTTCTGCACTACAACAAAGGTAACCGGAGGACAATATCCTTCTTCCAGGGTGCCACATGCCTAGAAAGATTTAAAATCATGCATATTAAAAGGCATAAAAGTTTTACTATTGACTACATTACAGGAAAAAAAATATTGACTAGCTCATACACATGGTAAAATCGAATGCAATAATCATGCAAGTAGCACTAGCTGGCATAGCTTACTGGCAGTGAACAACAACCAGGAACAAACACCACAATCCACATAAATGAGAAAAGTTATGGATAGTGTGATCTGTACAACACAGTTAGCCTTCTCTTTGGACACCACATAATAGCAAACACCATCAAATCTAACCTGACCCATCTAGCACCTTAAAACATGTATGGCCGACAAAGTATCAATAGACCACAGCTATGTTATCCTTAACCAGTAACACAATACCTCTCGTATCGCCTGCATCTCATGTAGCAGAACTTGGCTGAATTGGCCTTCACTTACACCATCTCTGTCAAATGAATTCATATGGTCTCAGCAATCTAACACAAAGGGTTATGACTTTTCTGTTATCCAATGTCAAAATTACCTATAGAATATAATTCTATGAGGTTTTTGGCCCGTTGATCTTCTGAATGCAATAAACAGCTCCCTGCAAATAGAGTCAAAATGATGGCAGTTATGAATCTTCCAAAAATTTCACATTGGGGGAAGGATGCATGTCAATTCCTTACCTGATCATTCCGCTGTGAACTAAACCCTTTTGTGGATCCTGATATTTTTTGTAAAGATCCTGAATAATTTCCTCGCGATGAGCCTGTGCAGAGACAAGTCCTCTATATTTGGTTACCTCTGGCCAGTCCATAGAAGCCACTACCTGTATCACCCCAACAAACTATTTAATACAATGAATAAAATGCAAAGGATGCATAATAGACAACCTAACATGAAAATGATAATTAAATGATAAAATCCGGCTCAACATACTGCTGCAATCGACGGGCTAGAGTCTTCCCCTGGCTGTGGATGGGTCACATCAGCACCAAAAATAATAGTAGGAAGATCAGTAACGTTAGGAATTCTTCTTTGAATAGCATCATTTAACACAGTGTTTCGTCCACCAGCCTAGAAAGATTCAATCCTCAATTTAATACTTCATATGACTAAAAGAGTGTGAAGGAGGAAAAAAATAACAAAGGAAAATGAGCAAACCTTCACATTAATTTTGAGAGCAACATTTTCCAGGTATTGTTTGCTGAGCTTCTTTGCCTGCAGGGGCTGGCAGCATTGTGAAACTATTCCCAACTCAGTTTCACAAATACGTTTGATTTTCCCTACAAGCAAAAAAGAGCTTGTTTACAGGACAAACAACTCAGATTATGAATTTCAAATCATATTCTGTAACCAACCATAGGATCCACTGAAATCAGGTAGAATAATGATCAGCAGTTGAAGCTGTTTCCCCTTCTGATTTGCAAGTTTTGCAGTACATTTCTTATGAACATCATGAAGAGCCTTCTCAATATGCCTGGAATCAGCTGAATGTATCTGAATAATGGGATCTGGGTGGAATTCCTAGCATTTTGTACAAATCAACCCAGAGTCAATCTACCAAAATAGCAACAAAACCCATGGGAATAAAAATGGCAGAAAAAGAGTGAGGGATGAAGTCCAACCATTCCTTTGCTGTTGCACATATCCATTAATTGCCAACAAAATTCAAATGGCAAGTCTCTCTGCACTCTCGTAGAAAAGTTCACACACGTCCAGAAATCAATTTTGCCACCATTCACCATTTTCTGCAAAACCATTATTATAGAAAGTCATCTCACCATTGAGTTCACTACATTTTTCACACTACAAACACACACATCAACAGTACATGAGAAACACAATTTCACAGACTCCAACAAGTTAAGAAATCCCTTAAATACACAAACATTATGATGCAAGTTGGTTTTTGCTTTTGAAGCACATTCACCATTTTTTTCTATGCTAGAACTACAACTACTTTTCAAGCAGTAAAATCAATTCCAAGCAGTCTGGTAAATGTGGAATAACCAGTGAAACATTAACACTCAAACCCAAGCTTCCTCATTAGGCAAGCCTGTATCACAAATGATTTTGTTAACCATCACTTCACCTTGTTAATCATATTCCATTGTCCCAAGTGTGGATCCACTCTAGCTTCTCGCCCTGTATCATGATATTTAAGCTGCAAGACCATAGTAAAAAGTGATGTTAATGCTGTTAATAATTAATTCATGACATACGACATGAATCCAAAGCAGAATGCATAATTACCATGGGTGGGGGTAAAACTCGGGCATCAACCGATGTTAGTTCTTCTTTCACTTGAATACCAAATTCATTCCTTACAAGCACATTCCTACTATAATCGTTATGCGCAACCATCTACATGAGGATGGAGGGTGACTAGTTATAACTTATAAAGCCAAATATAAGGGGGGTAACATATATAAACCACAAAAATAAAGATTAGCAATGATAGAAACAAAGATGTCGAAGAGAGATTATTTGCCTCCTTAATGCTATTTTCCCTAGCAGAAGGGCGTTGACAGGTTGCTCTTAAAAGGGCAGTGACTTGTCTTTCATTTAGTTTCTTTGTGTATCGCTGTCCTCCAGCAATCTTACAGAGCTGCAATACGAAGAAAACCAAAAATAAGCAACCTAATTCAGAGCCATATGCAGAGGTACAATAATCTTAGGGACCTCATCTAAAACAACAAACCTCCATGGGCAAATAAATGGGTTTCGCATCAGTTCCGGCTTGAAGGGGAGGCAAAGATGTATATTTCAGCCCAATATTGTATCTGTCCCAGAAATACTGATGGACAGACACCTTTGTTTTCTTATCATCCAGAGTAAACCTACATGACACAAAATTGGTAGAAAGTTCAAGATGATAGGAGATTGAGAATCACAAACATAATCTAATAACATTATTAATATCTTGTAACACAATTTTGTTTCTTAAGATTAAGCTAGCTTCAGGATCATTTTTAGTAGGTTTGGCCCCAAACAATAAAGACTAAAAAGCTATGTTAGACAGACACGATAAATCAGCCGCCACCATAAAAGTTACTAAATCCTTTCAAAGACAAATAATTGCTTCAGCTTTCAAAAGAATTTATGTAGACTCAGTTTTACACATTGTCAATAAAATTCAATAACATATTAAAACAACATCCCGAGTTATTTTCCTTACTTTTTAAGGATTCTTAGGAATCTCAAAAATACAGAAACCTTATCAACAGTGTCCACAATAGTATTTACAAGCTTCAAAATCACAAGAACATCCGCATCCTTGTAATGTGAAGCCAGGAGACTTACATTGTCTTGTCTACTGGTAGATTAGATATGCCAGTAACCTTGAAGCTTCTGGCATAGTCCCTGTATGAAATTTCCACTTTGATTCCTCTTAAGGCCCTTTTCACCTGAAAGTTGCACCCGAAGATATATACAAGATACTTAAACTTCAATCTGGTAAAGGAGAAAAAATGTGGGTAATTCGCAAGAATGACTTTGTGCATTACAGTAAGCAATGAAGTTACCTTAACACGATCCTGATCAGAAAGAGGCCTTGACAAGTCTCTAAGATTGAAGTACTTGGCCACAAACTCAGTCACCAAAATTGGCTCATAAAAGGATCTGGCTGACACATCTACAATACAAAAGTAAGATATTAGAGGGGTGAAGTTCTCAACAGAACTATAGTTAGAACAAGTATCAATGCATCAATTTTAGATAATCAAACTGAATGCAAGTAAATGAAGCTATACCAATATTTAAAGAGAGTCCCATTTGGGTTGGCCGAAGACTTTGATAATAACCTCTCCAGTATTCTATTCCATTACCAAGCTCGCCTTTTTTGCCCAAATCAAGCGAGAAGAATGACCTCCCAACAGTAACGTACCTAGTCAAACACACACAAAGGTGAAGAGAAAAGAAAAGGGAATTTACATTTTCTAAACAATTGAGTTGAATTACTTTTCTGATGGTGATGCTCTGAGAACAATGTCAAGGATTTGTATGGTTTCCTGTGGAACATCCTTTTGTCTGCCACTTAGGAATTCCTTTAAATGATTCATATCAACTTTGGATGCATATTTGATTGCCACGTTAAATTGACGTTCCTTTCTGCGTATGAACCCCAATGGCATGAGCAAGTTTGTTTTAAAACGAATACAGTAATCATAATCTTTTCGAACAAACAACAACCCAAAATCACATAGGCACGGTAGAATAGGAATTACTTGACAGAACTGGATGAACTAGCAGGATCATTCTTCTCAACCAACTTCACGACAAATTCCTTTGCTTCAAAAGGCAATGCCCCAGCAGTGTATAGACTTTTCCTGCCATCATAAGCTGGCATCCGATTGCCCAAGTGGGACTCACGATAAGAACGAACAAGCTGAGATATTACATCTCTATTTACTTTCTTCGATGTAATTTCAGGAGTTATTGCCACCTAATCCAAAAACCAGGCCATCAATCAAAATTCTCAACATCAAATAACTTTTTTAACCACAAAGAAAATGACTTACATAAAATAAACTAAAAGGTTTGTTATTGCTGAAACATGTTATCCACAAAAAACTAAAATAAAACAAAAATAAAGGGCAAAAACACCCCTACTGAAAATTATAATTAACAATATGTATATAAACCATTTCATCGTGGAAAAAAAAAACGAGAAATTCCAAAAAGAAAACAATAAATATAATAAAAAATCTAGAAAAGAAAAAAATCGAAGTCAGCTATAGGGTCACTGCTAAAAAAATAACTGCTTTTAAAAACAGGTTCTTTATTAGTAGAAAAAAAAATAAAGGAGCTAATACTATTAAACAAACACAAAACAATCCATATACGGTACTGAAACCCAACACAAAAGGTACGTATGTACATACACAAAACAATACGTATATTGGACGATCATTTACGTAATGAAAGAGAGGGAGGGAGGGTTACGTACATCGTAGTGAAAGAGATCTCTATCAGAAACCTCAACTACAAAATGATTTGCTCTAATCGTACATTTCCTTCCTATCCTTCCAAGTTGTGGCCGGGGCGGAGGCACAATGGCCTTTGATGACACAGGCACCGACCCTCCCGTCGCACTAGTACTTCCAAATGACAATTTTTTTGCGATCTCTTGACTCAGCTCCTCCATCGAAGCCGAACTCGAAGCCGAGGGCGGTGGCGCATTCGAAGATGATGCCATTTCTTGGGGAATTGATGAGGTGGACGGACCTGCGGTTGCAGAAAGGTAGCCGGATGCAGCAGGGGGGGGAGCACGAACAGGTGTTGGAGACGGAGCAGGAGTGAAGCCGCCTCTCCGGCCACGGCCTCTACCACGATCTCCACCACCACCGCGCTGAAAAGACGGTGACGGAGTTGAGGAGCCCTGGTCAGGGCGAGATTCTGACGATCTCCGGCCACCACCACGGCGAGACATTGTTACTTAGCGGTCACGCTTTTGCAGAGAGAGAGAGAGAGAGAGAGAGAGGACAGGGAGTGAGAAGAGCTTTTTTTCTAACGAGGGAGTAGGGAAGTGGCTGTGGCTATATAAAAGGAAGGAACGAGGAAAACGGAGATACGTCTGCTGATGACGTGTGAGAGAGAGTGCGAGATTGGGGGAGTGGGGCTCCCCGGAAGTATTAAAGTGTTAGTGATTGGCGGTTATTTTCATGACTGTTATGCCCTCGGTTTACGGGTATAAATTTCAGATGTGCCGTAATGGCGGGGGAGGGGGGTTTGGTTGGAACGGTGGGTCACCGGTTAGTTTGGGGGCTTCGAGTAGTTTTTCTCATTGATAAAAATAATTTACAATCTAGCTCAATTTAAAAAAATGAAAAAATAGTACAATTTAGGTATTTATGTTATTTAAAATAGCGTGATTGCACTATTTTAAACAGCATAATTTAGTTGAATTAGTTTGCAAAATATTTTTGTTGACCGTGTTATTTAAAAAAAAATTGGGTCTAGAGTGTGTGAAGTTAAATAAATTAGAAAAGAGTGCTGAAAATATATTAATATTGGAGCACTTGGTTATTATTTAGAAATAAAAAAGATTAAAATAATAAAAATAAAAATATGTTTGGTTGATGAGATAGAAACATAAATAAAAAAATCCTTATATAAATTTTAGGGTGAATTTTTATATTTAAAATACAAAAAATATAGAAAGGATTTGTTTTTAAAAACAATATTTTTTTATTTTTAAAATATCATTATAAAAACTTATAATTTTATAATTGTTTAATTAAAATAAAATAATAATAAAAATAATTATTATTATAATTTCAAAACACGATATAAAACAATCCGGGTCTGGAGTCTGGAAGTTCAATCGAGTGCTCACGAAAAAACAAAATAAGTTTGATAAGGAAGACATCTCCCATCACCAACATGGATGAAGTTGCAGGCCTCTTTTGGTCAAGACTGCAGAACCAGTGCCGCCATTCCAGTATACGGAGTGTGCTTCACCCGAGAAAACACAGAAACCGCAGGTCCTTCCACGTCTCTTAAAATCCTCTGGGCATGTCAGTATATAACAGCGAGTAAATATGATCACGTTAGAAAATGATGGTGCCACTAAAGGAACAGGCGGCTGGTATGGACAAAAACGAGGTAACCAATGAACCTCAATCTTTTGTTTCCGATTTCCTTCTATTTTTTAAAAAACAATTAGCTCATTTAAAAAATACGAGAAATTAACAACAAATATTTTTAAAAATACCAAATTAAAAAAAACATAGTATATTAAAAAAAAGAAATATAATTTGACACAAACTTTAAAAGAAAAAAGAAAATAAAAAAATAACAGGAGGCACACTAAGACCTTATTTATTTTTTTGTTTCAAAAGCTTTTTCTTAAATTTAATTTTTAAAAAAAAATAATTTTTTTTAATATTTTCAGATCATTTTGATGCACTGATATTAAAAATAATTTTAAAAAATAAAAAAATATTATTTTAATGTAATTCAAAATAAAAAATACTTTGAAAAACAACCACAACACTTTCTTAAACCAGCTAAAATCTCCCACAAGAATACTTTTATAATAATTAAAAATAGTTAATAATAGTTCAATGAACCTCATTAAAGGCTATTAATAATGATAGGTGTGATTGATGCAATAACCTTTTCTAATATGTTTTTAGATCTTAATTTTTAAAAACAAATCTA
>Ga0307513_10003684_pt1 | contig 20728 bp, 20 predicted proteins | sample 15_EM_MG_FD_202174 | JGI IMG/M metagenome (GOLD analysis project Ga0307513, IMG submission 202174) | Populus trichocarpa ectomycorrhiza microbial communities from riparian zone in the Pacific Northwest, United States - 15_EM | ecosystem: Host-associated > Plants > Roots > Unclassified | place...
CCATGCTCTCACGACGCCCAATGAAAGGGGTGATAACAAAAATAGGACCCCAACATTGCCCTCCAGCATCACTTGTATCTGTGGACTTCCGATTTATTCAGACCTGCGGTCGTAAAGCAGCGGGATTGCGATCCATTCGAGAGAGGTCAGGAAGAGTTAACCACAGAAGCATCACCGGGATTGCCTAATGAATGGGGCTAAGCCTTGACTGGCAGGATTGAGTCGTCAAATTTATAATTATCCATGAGAAGTGCTGATATTACTGGCACCGACAGCATGTAGGAAAGTTGTTCATTGACTGATTAATGGCATCCTCAGGCCATATTATGCAGGGAATGCTGTTGGGATAAAGGGTACCAGTAGGAGTTGGACTGACGATACCCGTTTCCAGTGGCAACTTTCCACCCAGGCACTGACCGAAATTTAAACTCCGATTCAACTCTGACAATAATTGTTTGGTCGGTAATCTCAAGGTAATCTCTTTACCTCTGACAATTGCCTTGACGTTAATGTTTCCAAGTTAGCAACTTGAACGGGGTTGTGGTGGCAACCCAAGTGCACACCTCTACCATGTCCTAGCAGCAACTAGCAATTGTAGAGGCTTGCAATAGGTCGTAGTAAAGGCAGTGGTCATTCCCATTGTCTTTTGGTAACAACGCTGAACATTGACGTTCCACTGACATCAGACTCGTAGCACTTTCGCCTGTTTAACAAAAGAATCGACGTTGCCCAGGAAAACAATGCAGTGCTCTGTTGGGGTTCTGGACTGTTTAAAACGACGGGTCTTTCTCCACTTCAGAACATCAATTACCAATTTCTCAGTATACCTATCACGCCTATTATGCGGAACGCTATTCAGTCGCCCTTGGGGCCTGGTACGCCAGAAAACCTAAGGTTTCCGAGCGCTCAGAGTCCCATGCCTGTTTTCTTCTTTGTGGGAAGACCTGAATCTCCTCAGTCAATGTCGCCCGCACCTGAATCCCCTAGCTGGCGATCCCCATGGCCCTCTATGTCCCAGACACCCTTGCCTACCGTTGGCCCTCTGGAAACGCCTGAAACTCGAGGAAATTTCAGCAGACATCCCAATTTCGAACAGGAGAATCCATTTGGGCTTAAACAGTTGTCCCGACTTCACGGCATACTTAATTATTCCAAGTCTCGCACTTCCGAATCATCTAATGATCCTCCGAACCAAAACTCCCAGGCCGCATCGCTTTCGCAGCTCTATAGGAGGTTAACTATACAAGGCCCTACAGCCGACCGACCAAAGATATCGTCTACCGACCTTAACGATACGTGGAACAACTCGAATCGTCGACCACCTGTCGATCTTCAATCGGCTACTGCGTATCCGGGCTTTTCCTCCCTCGAATCGCTTGCGCAGCTCCACAGGAGGTACGTTATACAATGTACCCACCCAACCAGTGACATCATCTATCGATCTTAATGATATGTGGAACAGCTCGAATCATCGACCACCTGTTGACCTCCAACCAGCTACCGCGTATCCCGACTTTTCCTCCTCCGAATCGCTTGCGCAGCTTCACAAGAAGTTTGTTATACAAGACCCTGCAGCTAACCAACCAAAGACACCATCTACCAATCTTATTGATACATGGAACCACTTCAATTACCAACCACCTGTCGATCTTCAATCGGCTACCGGGTATCCCGACTTTTCCTCCCCCGAATCGCTTGCGCAGCTTCACAAGAAGTTGGTTATTCAAGGCCCTACAGCCAACCAACCAGGGACATCTACCGATGTTAATGATACAGGGAACAACTTGAATTGTCAACCACCTGTCGAAATTCAATCCGCTACCGCGTATCCCGACTTTTCCTCCCCCGAATCGCTTGCGCAGCTCCACAGAAAGTTCTTTCTACAAAGCCCTACAACTAACCCACCAGAGACATTATCTACCGGCGTTAACGATACGTGGAACAACTTAAATCATCAACCACCTATCGATCTCGAATCGGCTATCGCGTATCCCGACTCTTCCAGCTCCGCGACCTCAGCCTCTCTTCCACCACTCCAATTTCCCTTGGAGATACCCTTCAGTCATCTCCGGGTGAACTTTGGCGGGGATTCAAGTACCATTGGTTGGAATACTCTGAGGCCCTCCGTCGAAACCCTCATCGAGCAAACTTATTACAACCCCCTCAAGCTGACTGTCACCTGGTCCCCTTCGAGTTCTGAAGATGATCCAAGCGGGTGGAGGGGTGGCAGGACATTCAAGTCATTGTTCGATCGACTCTCTATGGAATTCACGCCTGGTCGGACGCCGCTGACTGGTGTCGAGCGTATCTCCATCAGCGTCTCGGAAGAGTGTGGAAAAGTGGACGTTATTCCAGTTACTGGTCTCGAACGCACCCTTAAAGAACAAGCGGATATCGACGCTGACAGAATCGACCTCGGCTCTGCGTCAAACCTCAAAGAACTCTTTCTTCAAGGGTCTCACATATTCTTCGCCGAGAAATTGTCGAATCTCCCTGCTGGGCGCTTAACCTTGCTCAGTGTCACTTGCTGCAAGATCTCGGTCAACGACACGCTTGTACTCCTTCAAGTATGTTCTCGTTTGCGGGATGCCACCTTTGGGACTATCTCTGCAGAGAACGATTGCGAGTTGGGTGACCGATTTACACTAAAACCAGGTGCAGGATTTAGATCCAAGTTGAAGAAATTCACCATCACTTCCTCTGTTGACGTCTCTCGCATTGTGAGGTCATTGAAGTGGGAATCCATTCCAACCATCACTATCGACATTATGGATGATGTTGTGGCGCGGCAGAACTGGGGACCATGTTTCGATTCCATCCCAACGGGCACTCAGTTGACCCTGAATGGCAATTTCCCGCAGGGGACGATGGCGAACATTCGAGAGGACATTCCCGGAGTGGTTTTTGGTAGACGAATAACTGAGCGCTTCTAATGTACATAAATAAAGTAGTTTTACATAAACACTGAAAAGGTGAATCAATAAAGAATATTTTCACTGAAAAAAGCGTCATCGATGGGACCGAAGCAATTCCGAGGAAATATACGAGCTTTTCGAAGGTGCCCTAACGGCGTCGAGTGATCGTCATCAAGAGCTTCATACCAACGAGAGGAGACCATGTGGGCCAGTAGGCCATCACTTGTCTCACACACAGGGAGGCCAAGATTTTCCAGAAATGGCGCAAACTCGTGTAATCCAGTTGGAGATTTCTTTGACAATATCGCCACGGTCTGGTCAGAGATGTGGCCCGTGGAAAGGTAGAGGGAGGTCAGGGACCGGGATGGACTGTCTGAGAGGCATCGCTTCAACTCGCTATCAGTAATATTAGTGCCTGGGTCTCGTAAGTCAAGTTTCTGTAGGCGGCATCCGGATCGGTGGAGAAGCCGAGGTAATTCGTGAAGGTCTTGGTTCGATTGAAGAAGGTCGTTGCGATGATTTATCACGAGACTCTCGAGTGAAGGGCATGTAAGACTTGCAATGAAGGAACTCGCCGCAACCTCGTACGAGCGAATTCTGAGAACACGGAGATGCTGAAGTAAAACCTGCTTAGGAACGGGAGGATTCTTCGAGGGAAGTCGCAGTTCCTCTATCTGCAATTCTTGGATGAGGGGAATTTGAGGAAGGAATGACAGGATATCGTCGATGGAGACTGAGAACCGGGCGTGAACGTGGGTTAATTGAAATGGTGCATGCTTCGGGAAGCTGTTGACTTCGTCGCCCGACCAAACCACTCGACGCAAGGTTGGGCAGCCGTGGAGGTACTTCCAGACTGCGTTGATGTGTGCTGCTGCGTGGTGATCGCGAAATGAGTTGAGGAAGTTAAGATCAACAGATTCTAAAATCAGAGGTTTGCGAGGCGAGAGGGCGATCGCATAAAGCGGTCGTAAAAGTTCGATGGACATGTCAAGATGAAATTTCTTCCAGCGTTCCAAATGAGTTATAAATGATCTGAGCATTTGAGCAGCTGATCTAACATCATAGTCGCCTTTTCCCGTGTCGTAGTTCATTTCTAGGTTGAGGGGGTTGCTTCCGGACCTCTCGAGCCAGACATTGGTGAGATAGATCTGGGAAGCTTTGGGGTTGTATATGAGGATATTGGACCATAATTTCGGTAGATTGATGGCCACTGTGCGCCAGCGCGAGCATATCTGACCCAGTTTGGTCGGGTCCGAGCGGCAGGTATGGGATACGAGAGGGATTGGAGTATCATCGCGAATACGGCGCGGTAAATCGTCTTCCACAAATTTTTCGAAGATTTCGCAAATGATTTCGACAGGAAGCTGGGTGGCATCAAAACCTCCTTTAGTCCTGTGAACGAAGTCAAGGTGGGTCGGAAGTTGTGACATATGGGATTTGACAGCGTCGATGCCTAGAGCTGGATTTCCGTTCGACCCTGGGGAGGGAACATTTCCTTCAGAGAAATGAGGCCTGCTACCAACTGGGGTGCTCGAAGAGGAATCCAAGGAAGGACGTCTTGAGGGAGGAGAGAGCAACAGAGATGCAATCCATGCTCCTAAGGCTTCGTTCGTCCTTCCTGGTCCGTCGTCAGCATTGGTGAGATGGATGTGATGAATTGGCATACCACAAGATGAATACGATGGAGTTGGTGAATTAACGACTGCGTGCATGACTATACGCGTTGATCGACGACGACTTCGGCAAAGTTTGAGTAAGGGGAGTTCGAAGCGCAGAGTGTGAAAACCATTGTTATAATGACCTAAGTACAAAGTAACCACCGAGTACAAGTGTTGTTCCCTTTGTGGATGTTGACGACTCTTTTATTTTCCCACGGGTCAAATCAGGAAATAAATACTAGACTGGGCTCTTGGGAGTTGGCAACTTTGTTACATAATCAATCGTTTCCAGCACCAGGTGACAGAATTCAATGTTGATTTGTATTTTATAGGAAAATGTATGACATTTATGCCATTTATGTAATGTATTTATATTTTTACACATGTACTTACTACTTACCAGAGGTAGTGGGCTTTGCCGCGCAGTCGACCCGACGGTACTTATATGCTATGGTTCGCGCTGGTGTGATTTCAAGTTTTTGCCTTTTTGCTCTCTCCACCACCACTAACGCGTTGAGGGCGCCTGGATTTCACTGACGGTTGCGACCTCCAACACTTCACCACCATCAGCCAGCGCGACACGATGGCTTTCAACGGCAGTTCAACGGCACAGTGCGGGCCAACCCACTCAATGAGCTATACCCTGGTTTGACAGACTTAAGTTCTCTAAATTGGTTCGAACAACAATGGGTGGCTTAGTATGTTTGGATAGGCAACTCTATTATTGCCACTGGGTTAATAAGCTTTTGATTGCACGATGTTGTTGTCTCGTTTATTTCTTTCTAGGGTACACCAGCTTCACAGCACCAGAAAGAACAGCGCTGCACTGCCTTCCATTTTTATTACTACGTTGCATGGCTGACACAATTTTCTCTGTTCCTAGATCGTTTATTTCGGACTTTGGTCTTCAATCGGCTAGCGCGTATCCCGACCTCTCCTCCTCAGACGGCTGGCAATAGTAATCCAAGAAACATAAGGCCTGAGGCGTCCAAGGTAACACTAGAATACGTCGGTGACCTGACATGTGAACACTTACACTCATGTCGCTTAGTCGTGAACCGAGCCACACTGACAGTGAAGTCAAAGGGAACGCGGGGACGTTCTCATCTCCTCAGGCGAGGAATAATGAAAGAATAAAAAGGGTGTTGTTATTTCTTCATTATATGTATCCTCGTGTGTATACCTCATACAAACCCAGGAGAATAAAATATTTGATATCTGCTTCGAATTCTCATTAGCAGTAGCAAATCGCTGTTCAGTTGGTGGTTGCATGGGTAAACGGAGTATTGGCTAAACCAACAGCCTTGTTGGCGGTATCAATTACGACATAGAAGCGCTCGAGGAAGGCATAACCATTGATGATATCGAGGCCTTGACCAGAGGGCGTGCCGAGATCATTTACGATGAGATAGATGCTACCGGCAGTCCCACCGATGTCAATGTTGAGTGAACGGGGCCAGATTTGAGCGTTGGCGGTAAGTTCGAACGTGGTCTGCATATAAGAGAATAGAATGATAGAATGAAACCCATAAGAATTGGTTCTGGAGATAGAAAAGAAGATGTCACGCACACCACCGGCTATGAAGAAGAGACTCTGCAGGGCCGAGAATTGGGCGGAGGTAATCCGGAGCAGTCCTGTCGCACTATCGAGGACAGCTCCAGTAGCGGTCTTGTATTTATTGAATCCATCACTCGCAAGAAGGAGGAGAGTGGTTCCTGGAATATTTACTGAGTCATCTACTTGGAGAATCTGGGAAATCTTCTGCTTACCAGTGTCTATGATACCGGCGGTGGTTCCGAGAATGCTTGTAGAGGTTCCATAGCGGACAGACTGGTTGATGCCCCAGTATAGATTGGACGGAAAAGTGGAGGTGATAGGGCTGGAAACATGAAACAACGCCTTCACTAATGTAGTAATGTTTCGACACGAAATACATACATTGATGTGATTAAGCCAGTAAACTTAGTGCTGTCAATTCCACCTGGATGATGTTTGTTGTAACGATGCTGGAACAACGATATTACAACCTACGTACCCCATGTGAGCTCACCATTGAGGATTTCGGGGGAAGTTGTGGGTTCGAAGGAGATTCCAACTTCATCTGCGGTGATTGTACCCTGGGCGAACAGGTTGTCGGTAACGGTGGGGATGAGGCCACCACCAAGCGCAGTGCCTAAGAAGAAGATAATCAGTTTATCTCAGGATTAAGAAGGGGAAAAAATCACCCTGGGTAAGGTCGACTGGGCCGATGCTAATCGAACAAGATCGAATTAACAATAACTCAATTATTTTCTCCGAGAATTATACCCAAGAACGCCATCGACACCGTCAAAGCCTGTGTTGCCTGATGAAGCAACGCCAATAACTTGATTAAAGACGACGAGGCCCGGGGCAAGGGTGAGGGTGGCTATGAATTCAGTACCGGGTACACCCCCAGGCAGAGACTAATAATGGCGGCGAAGTCACCCATGGAATGATAACGGGAACGACTGGGGGTGACACACCATTGTGATGCCAGTTGGCTGACTGGTGCCCGTCGGACTGTCGATCCAGGTATTTCCGCTTTATACCGCGGGTACATATGAGCAGGCCGAAGAAGGTCCATAGAATCAGAAGCCCCCACCTCCCGGTATCAATGATGAGCTCATCTATATATTTTACTCAAATAAATATAGGTTCAAATACTTCGAAGATCATTCGTTGCTCACAATTGGTAGGGGGGATACCAACACCCACGGTAGCGATATAAACCACAGCTTGGTTGTCAGCCGGCGAGCTGATTACGGCATCGTTGTGGAAGGAGACGCCAGCAGCCTTCGCAGAACCTTTAGCTTTGAGAGCCTTGGCACGAGCCTGATCATGGCGAACAAGGTTATGGATGCTGGTAAAATTGACCCGCCGAGAGATAGGCAAAGTCACAGGAGACCTGTTTATTACCACTGGGTTGGCAGCGACAGAGGAAGCAAGGAGGAGAGTAGTCAATAAGGCTGTGGGGAACATGTGTGTGTGGTGTGTGAGTAGCACAGAGGCGCCTCTCATACTACTTTTATACACTATTTCCAGGCCATGAGCCACATGGAACGACTTGCTTGTACGAAAGTACTTTCCATGAGCAACAGTTGTTATCAGGCCGCATTTTTGTGATTTGTCTCTCGCTTTGAGAGATCTGCCAGGTTCAGGGATTCAGAATTATATTGCGCGACATTTAGTCTAGTATTTCGCCATGAGGTCAATCGGGGTGGATGGAGATTGCATGAGCTCGTTTGTCTGTTGACAGGGACGAGGCGGGGGGGGCGACGGATAAAGCAAAGCCGAAATACCATGCTCTCACGACGCCCAATGAAAGGGGCGATAACAAAAATAGGACTCCAACATCGCTCTCCAGTCTCGCTCGTATCTGTGGACTTCCGATTTATTTAGACCTGCAGTCGTAGAACACTGGGATGTCGGTTCGTCTGAGAAAGGCCAGGAAGAGTTAACCACAGAAGCATCACCGGGATTGCCTGATGAATGGGCCTAAGATTTAATCAAGTGCGGCCAGGATTGAGGCGTCAAATTTATAATTATCCATGAGAAGTGCCGATATTACTGGCCTGGCACCGACAGCATGTGGGAAGGTTGTTCATTGACTGATTAATGGCATCCTCAGGCCATATTATGCAGGGAATGCCGTTGGGATAGAGGGTACCAGTAGGAGTTGGACGATACCCGTTTTCATCCGTCGCTCTGACAACAATCGTTCGGTGTACGGAAGGTTTGGGGATGTACGAGGATATTTGACCAGCGCGAGTATATCTGACCCAGTTCGGTCGGGTCCGAGCGACAGGTATGGGAGACGAGAGGGGTTGGAATATCATCGCAAATACGTTGTGGTAAGTCGTCTTCCACAAAAGTTTCGAGGATCTGGCAAAATTTTTTGACAGGGAGCTCGGCGGTGTCAAAACCACCTTTATTCCTCTGAGCCGGGTTTCAGTTCGACCCAGGGGAGGGAACATATCCTTCAGGGAAATGTGACCTGCTATCAACTGGGATGCTCGAAAAGAAATCCAAGGAAGGGCGCCTTGAGGGAGGCGAGAGCAACAAAGGTGCAATCCATGCCCCTAAGGTTTCGTTCGTCGTCAGCATTGCTGAGATGCATATGATGAATGGGCACACCAGAAGATGAATGCGACGGCGCTGCCGAACTGGCTGCCGCGTGCATGACTATACGTGTTGCGTCGATGTTGCGTAGAGGATTAACCAAGGAAGGAGAGAAGGCGAGGCGAGACGTCTGGTTCGTCGCAAAAAAACAGCAAAATCGACGACCACTTGGGCGAATTTTGAGCGAGAGGGGCTCGAAGCGCAGAGTGTGTTAAAAACCATTGTTAGCCTTATAAGTAGCCATTTGTGGATGTTGACGACTCCTTTTTTTCTTCTCACAGGTCATATCAGGAGATAAATACTGGATCAGGCTCTTGGGGGTTGGCAACTTTGCTAATTAATCGTTTCCAGCACCATATGGCAGAATTCGAGTTTAACATTACATAGGAAAGTGTGCGGCACAGAATGTTCCAAAAAAAACAATTAAATGCAACATTTGTCGTTTATGTGTGGTCAATAAATTCCATCTTTCTTGTTCACCTTTGTTCACTCAACTCGCCTCGGTTCGTATAGTACCGCCCTTTCAGTCAACTGTTAGAGCCTGTTCGGCTGCCGTATTACCTAGGTTTTTGAAAAACCTGATTACCTTATATAGCATCTCGCGGAATGTGTGACGATTTTATTTACAAAGTGCCCCTCACCACGTGATTTTTGATGGTTAGTAAGGCCAACCAGTTCATAATTTTGAAGGGCCAATGCACGTCAGTTCAGTGGGCACAATGAATTTTATTAATGGTACAGTAAATGGTAATAGAAACATTAGTGTAAGAAATCAAGTAGGTAATTATATACTTGGGCACATCTGTGGGAGGGAAAAAGCGTAAGTGACGTGGCATCTCATACTAGTTTGCGAGGCAGAGGAAGGGGGGAAACGCGCTGTCTGAGTGTCTCATGAGTGGGGGGGGGGCTCGTTATTTGGATCCTTCCTCCTCGTTGACCGCAGCCCCCTCGGTCCTCTTCCTTGTTCGTGGCAATCCGCCCTGCCTTCGGTTGTGCTGGTAGTACTCTATTGTTCGTTAGTGGTCATGGTGTGGTGTGAGGTGGTGGGACTGGGCATTCGAGCTTGAGATGGTAGTCGGGTGGTCGCAGCCGAAGCCACAGTCGCAGTTGGTGGGGTGGTAGTGGTGGAAGAGTACAGCTCAATTTTGAACCATGTCACGGACATCGAACTCGGATTAATCACGTGCGGTAGGTTGGCGCGTCACAAATCGTCACACATGCATCAATTCTGAGATACTATATAAGGTAATCAGGTTTTTCAAAAACCTGGGTAATACGGCAGCCGAACAGGCTCTTAGTACTTATCAAAAACGTAGTACATACAATGGTGCATTTATGCTTGCTCCTCCTCTCGTTACTGCCAAGAACAATAACCTTGCCCTCGAACCCATTCTCAGCATGTACGTTTTAATGCAGTTTAATGCACCCGGAAAAATGTTTTACCTAGCTTATACCTTTGCAGTTAGACTCAGGAATTGATGTTGTACTCTCTGCTCTGCAGCCTCCGCGATTGAAGTGACTCTTGCCTTCTTGTCAAGAATTAATTAGTCAAGAATTAATTACTTACAGTATAATGGCCATGGCCTGGTTCACATCTGATGAATGGGGATTTCTAGATTCCAGCTCCATCGGCCTTAACCTTAAATTCAGCTGCCCCTCCCTCGCGCTCCTCAAAGATGGGGCAAACATTTCAATGCCTCTTAATCAAGCGAATCCTCTCTTACAAGGATCCTTTTATCCACATTTTCCCTGGGAACCCAGGACATTCAAAACAAGGGTATCCTCGCGCTAGCCTCCATTTTCTCGGTCCCTCTTATATTTTTTCCCCATTGATCAGGAGCCACGACACATTCTCCTCGACCTCAAGCTTGTTTTTTAGATAAACGAGGCGATGGCATCTGCATTAATAATGCAGGTATTCCAAAACGCCCATCTTCGTAGCCAGGGTGCGAGACAAGAACACTTTTCGATGAGGTCAATGGTAACCTGATCGATGTGCGAGAGCTTCAATACTTGAATATACCTGACTTCAAGATAGAATGGCGAGAACCTGTTCCTCAGAAAAGTGCAGTTTAAACAAGCCAATGGTTTTCTCTCCCTGGGTCTCGACCTCAATTATTTTGGCTTGAAGCGCCACTCCAGGGTCAGGAATCAGGTTGCCAGCGTCGCCAGCCTTCAAACCAACTTCAAACGGCGGATCTCCTTGATTTTAATACCTCGCCAAGATTGGTGACCAAAAGAGCTTGAATTGATTAGGAACGCAACTGAGTAGGCCTTGTTTGATGGCAGCTTCAAGAGCAAGAGTAGCAAGAGATGGAACTTCGGAATCGTAGGGTCCATTGAGTTCAAACATAAGCTTCTCAATAGCGATGACAGGGATATTTTTTTATAAGGGTTAACTTGAAAGCGGTTTCAATTTCCCGGGACCATCCCTGCAGGGCCGTCGTGAGGTTGCGTTTGGGAGCAAGCCCATGGGCTCAGGACAGCAAACGCCGATAGTGGAGACATCTTAGGAAGTTGGACGTCGTCGATATGGCCTTCAAGTCTAAAGGAAGAAATGAAGCAGTGACATGGGTTCTCGAGATTGGGAAGATAAGGGACGGTAGTTCCATCGTTATTATCTGTCGGCGCATAATTTTACAATTTATATATCATCTGAGAACCGGCCACATTCCAAGGAGATACATACGGCTAATTATTACTTGGTAAAAACATTCATTGGTTCATGATGGTGGTCATAGATGTGGAGGGTCGTTGCCACTCTACGATTTGTCTTCGTAGCATCCAGAAGGCAGCGCATGATAAGGTTGGCGGATAGGTGGACTAGGCTGGAGTGATTCGGAATTTATTTTTCCGGCCAGATGGGCTTCGCAATAATTGGCTATAAGACATCCGAGTCATTCATTCAGTCAACAAACACAGGAGAGAAGGATAACATACACTCAGGGTACCGCTTAGCAAATGTGCCAATTGCCAGCAAGTATATCGCCCACCCGCTGGAGAACATGCTTAACACGGCAACGAGAATTGATATAATCAATGAGCCTGGTGATTTCCGGCTCTGGACGTGGCAGAGATATACAACCTGAATGGCAGCGGGTCCTGATGCGATCATTTCAGGAAGGAATTGCCACATCCAGCTACTGTCAACTCCAGAAGAATCCGTCGCATTGGGGTTGGACCAGATCGAATAGAGATACGAGGTTAGTCCTATATTATCAGGATTGGCTGGAGTGACGGCTGTGACCGGGAAGGTTGAGTTTAGAGTCTGTGGCATCACCTCCTTGTGAAGGATATAATTGTTTGGGCTATCGATACCCAGGTCGACACGCACGGCAGCGTAAACAGTCTGGAGGAGGTTTAAGACGGCTGCAGTTGACGTATCATCCATAATCTTTGGGCCATTGGCACCGCCAGGAGAGTTTTGAACAAGGACACCTTGGATATCAATGCTCGCGATGTAGTCGATGTTGAATGTAGGGGGATTGGTGGCGCAATCAGTATTCCCCTTCGAACCTGGGCAAAAGTTGCCTGGGGACGATTGAAATGAGAGAACTACGGGAGTAGCACCCTTGGATACATCGAATGCTGTGCTGAAACGCTCCCCAATGTCTTCGCATGCTGCACGAATTCTGGGATTGAAAATGCGTGAGTGTTAGCAGCAGCATAGGAAGTCAAATTTATTGAACTTACAGATGGTCTAAAATGATGGATCTGCCGTCACCCTTCGCTTCTCTGGTCATCGAACGTGAAATCCCTGGGAGAGGGACTAAGATTCCAGGAAGTGATGACATGGTAAAAGATGTTGATGAGCTGACATCAAACACTCCTGCGCCTTTACAGCTTATCACGACAGAGAAGTCGATGGCCCACCTCCGCAAGTCTCCATTAATAAACATCCGGGTAACATCACAATCGGTCAAGTGAGTCCCATTGTATGAGACTCCCGAGGTACCGGCATTGGCTTTCTCGATAGACTGGATTGACCATGCGAAAATCGCATAATTTGTCGTGAAGGTATCACCGACATTGAATACATGGGAGTCGCAGAGCTCTCCTGGTTTGGGTTTTTGATAGGGCATAAGGGTGTCATACCAAAACGATTGAGTTATGTTGAAATCGCCCGAAAAAATGGTGGTGGTCTCATAACCGACGAGGGCCACTGAAAATTTAACCCAATTAAAAATGGGGAGAGAGGCTCAAAGACCACGTACCATTCAGGACAGTGAGGAGGATGATTGCAATGCATGCACCTACGAAGGACACAGGTCCGATCCATCGCCATTGAAACGAACGAGTTACTGGGTAGTTGAGCGAAAAATAGACCATTTATGGAAAAGGTCTATTGTAAAGGGGGGGAAAGACTCGGAGGTCGAGTACAGAGCTGGATGGGCGGTGCATTTACAGCTATCTGCAAAACTGTAGACGTTTAGAAAATTTCCGGATGGGCGCCTTTCTTTGTAATAAACAGCCATAATAAGTAGGACAGCCCCACTATGATGTCAAAAGTTGATGAGTGGAGCGTTCGGGCACGCCGAGTGCTATTAGATCAAATCAATTTGTACTAGGACCCGAACATAATGGAATGCTCATGGCCAGCAGGCACTATATCCGATTGTTTACAACAAATAAAGGCGCACATCTCGGAAATTTCAAAACGTCTACGGTTTTGCAGATAGCTGTAAATAACGTCAACGATACTTCATATGTTCTGCTGCGGGCCCAGGAACGGTGCAACGGCGAGGTTCTACTTACAGTCCTGAGTCGCTCAGCTGAACGCCAAGAATTAATTAACAGCTAACGCTAGACCAGATCGCGTAGCGCTCCACAAATTGTGGGGCTGCGTAAACAAAAGGGTCTCAAGTAACAATGGCACGCGACTTCATGCGCGCTGACATGAATACGAGTTGCTCCTTCACGGCTTTGTGAATATGGCGGCGATTTGGCATGATGTGAGAGTTTGAGGGACTACCACTCCCCTATCACATTTGTAGCGGCAGACACTCCTAAATCTTTATTTGGCTGCCTCACTGCTCCAAAAGTAAATAAGATCAATTTGTGGAGCGGTATGCAATCTCGTCTATGACCGTCTATTGATACCTGGGACTCAAGGTGGGACTATTTAGGGGGGTCAAAATCGCTAAAAATCTTGCACTTTGAAAACACATTTTACGGTCACGTTTTCTCCTTATAAGGCAATTTACGTGACCTGGGCAAAATTCAAACAACCTGCCAACTATTTCATACTCGTTCCTACCCTTCCTTTACTATCACATTTTCTTGATTGTCGTATTGCGTTTTGATACTTTTACCTGTTCAATAGCTAGCGAGGTCACTACGGTGACCTGAGTTACCTATGTAACGTAGTTAGCTAATACAACATTCCATTCCAACTATTTTGACCCCCTCTAAATAGTCCCACCTGAGCAGTGATATACCGCATTAGCTGTAATTGCCAAGATCGAGATTCGTTACACTTGTCCTTGAGGCCAGAGTTTGAGCTTGGCGAGGCTTGGCGTCATTAACATCTCAACCAACGCGAGGAACTATCGCTTGGGATGAAAAACCTGTGGCCCTGGACATCTGAAGTAGTCATTTGCAGAGACAAACACTTGCTCTACGTTTCTCCTGATAAGAGATTGACTGGCTTATACATATATTCCTTTGGACTACTGGGGGGTTCTGCAACCGCGATCAAAATCACCTGGTTCAATGAATGATCGTTGCCTCCAGGAATGCCCGTCGGGCTGAGGTGGGCAAAAGAAATTCAATACAGAATCACTTGTGGAAATGGGACGTACCACCTGCAGGATCCGCCTGTTTCGCAAGAACGCTCGCTATCAGGATAAACGCGGCCCATCCAGTCGAAAACATGCCTAATGTTGCCACCAGCACAGAAACAAATAAAGGACCTAGGGATTTGCGTTTCTGGAATTGGCATGGATAGATAGCTTGGATAAGTATTTGCAGGTCCGGAGGTGTTGACCGGCAGGTAAGATTTGAGTATTGGATCAGGTCGGGCCCATCCATAATATAAATCAGAGTAATTCTCGACGTCGATGTCTGCGTTCCATTGAGTTGTAGGAAATTTGCGAATGATCCTGTCTTTAAGGAATGAAGGTTGAGAATGAAGTTATTCGATCTTGGATTTCCCAGTTCGACTCCGATACAAGCATGTACAGCTTGTAAAAGGTTATGAAGAGGCTGTTCAGTGTCGTCGTCCAGAACCCAGGGGTTGACGGTTGCGTTAATTGGGAGATGCCCGTTATACATGAGTATAGTAGAGTTGGAATAACTTACCACTGAAGCTAAACAATGGTTATATTTGGGGCTGCGAGAGCACACGGGGCTGCCCCTCCAAGGGACATTGGACATCATGGTCAAAATCGGCTTGAGCCGAAATAGTCATGGGAGTATGATTGGAGGATACCAACGCTCTGAAGGGTTGAAATTGCCTCCAGGGGTAAGGCTCGAAAACCACGGAATTTGAACAGATGCGATATACGCGCCCTTGCTTGGCCCACAAATATTGATACTTATTATTGGGATATCGCCGCGCCACCGCGCCCAAGTCCTTCGGCGCCTCGACTGAGTCGACTCGGGGAAGAAACACATTACTGTCACGTGCTGGCTGTCCGGAAATATCAGACCACATTTGGAATTTTCCAAATTGTGGTGTGGTTCGCGCTGATGTGATTTTTTTGTCCTTTGCTCTCTCCATCACCTTTGGGAGGTACCCATAAAAGCCACGTCTGGATTTCTCTGACGGTTGCGACCTCCAACACTTCACCACCACCATCAGCCAGCGCGACGCAATGGCTTTCAACGGCACAGTGCCCAACGCACTCACTGAGCTGTATCCCGGGTTGACAGACTTTAGTTCTCTCAACTGGTTTGAACAACAATGGGTGGCTTGGTATGTTTGGATAGGCAACCCTATCATTGCCACTGGGTTAATGAGCTTTTTATTGCACGAGGTATGTTGCTCTCTCGTTTATCTCTTTCTAGGGTGCGCCAACTGTACGTTCGGCGTCACAGCGCCAGAGAAAACAGTGCCCACACTGCCTTCCATTTTTATTACCGCATGGAATGGCTGATACAATTTTCTGTGTTCCTAGATCGTTTATTTCGGACGTAGCATCCCATGGATCATCATAGACGCAATGCCTTATTTCCGCAAGTGGAAGCTGCAACCTAACAAGGTGCCTAGCGCTGCTGAGCAATGGGCGTGCACGAAGCAAGTGCTTTTCTCCCATTTCACGATTGAACTGCCTTTGGTACGTGGCATCGTTTTTTTGGCCCAGACAAATCGTTCATATATTTTTGTTTAATCTGTAGATTTGGCTCTTCCACCCTACCGCTGAAAAGCTTCATATGAAGACATATCACGTACCTTTCCCAGATTTGAAGACCATGGCACCTCAGGTTTTTTTCTTTTTCTTCTTTGAGGACTTTTTCCATTTCGTTGGTATGTAGTCATCTCTTTCCTTTCTTGGCCACCGGTTCTGACTGTCCTTCATTGTAGCGCATCAAGCACTCCACACCGGTATATTATACAAGCACATTCACAAGATTCACCACAAATACTCCGCACCGTTTGGCCTGGCGGCTGAATACGCTCACCCTGCTGAAGTATTCATCCTTGGCGCTGGCACGATTCTTGGCCCTCTCACCTACTGCTTCTTCACCGCGAACCTGCACATCATCACCGTCTACATTTGGATCGTGCTGAGACTATTCCAAGCTATCGATGCTCACAGCGGTTATGGTGCGTGGAATATTTCCTGATGAATCCGTTCGTCACATTCTGACTGGCTCTTCGAATAATCTTCAGACTTCCCTTGGTCATTGCATAATATCCTGCCGTTCTGGTCAGGTGCTGAGCACCACGATTTCCACCATATGGCGTTCACCAACAACTTTTCAACTTCCTTCCGATGGTGGGACAGGATCTTTGGCACCGATGACAAGTACAGAGCGTACCGTGCTCGTGTCGATGCGGCGAAGAAGGCCATGAAGAACGCGACCCAGGAGCAACGCGTCGCGATGGAGCAGAAGCTCATGCAGGAGGTGGAGGCTGAAGGCATCAAAGCGGAAGCAGAGGCTGAGGCGCGTGGTATTATTGGCGGATCGAAGACCAAGGTGCAGTAGACAAAAATATTTAGGATGGATATATATTGGAGACACGAATTATACTTATAATAAAGTAATTTACGACACGAAACCAGGTTTTTTTTTTACGCCTTGTGGGCGGCCGCTCTTGTGCATTGGCAGACCAACCATGATCTGACTACCATACAACCAAATTGTTTCTGGAGGTATTGAAGATTGTATGAATACCTTATGACTGGCGTCCAACCCTAATATTGCACTTTGAGATGAAATTCTCCGACTCTGATATGACTTTTATCCGACTTAGAAAGTCAAAGAAAGCCTTTTTGTCGAACTGGTTGATGAATTTCTCTGACTGTCATCCGACTTTTCTATTTGCTGAAAAGCTTCGCTAATCCATTCAGTGTTGGTGGCACGAGAGGTTCTCTTTCGAACAAAGGTTTGATTTTACGCCTCAACTGTGCAATTACAAGTGTATTAGGTTCTTGAGAATTTGGGAGATAATATCAGGAAAGTATCACACAGGACAAGCCAGTCAGAAAAAATCCGAAGGAACCTAGCTTCAAGCCAAATCACCCTCTCACCCAACTCCCTCGCCCACTTCGCCCTCCTCATCTCCCGCCTCTCATCATCCCCAAGCACCGCCTACACCTACACCCCACCCACACTCTCCACCATCTCCTCCTCCCACTTTTCCAGCTCTTTCTTGCTCTTCTTCCTCGGCGGAGGCGGAGGTGTCCGTCTGTTCGAGTGCAGCGGCGCGATGCGGGATAGCATGCTCCAAAGGATTTGAGTAGGCTGTTCCTGAGCGCGCGGTGAGCGGGTTAAGCTTGGACTTGGATGAGCCGAGGGCGGGTGTGGAATAGGGGATGGAGAAGGGGGATCCGGGGATGGAGTTGGCGCGCCGGATGAGCTCGGACATGGGGAGGCTGCTCCTGCGGGGGGCGATTTCGTACCGCGTGTAGAGGGGTGGTTTGGTGTCAACCCACTCCGGTGCCACTGACGCTGGGTGTGAGTGTGAATGCGGGCTTGGAGACGCTGTGAGGTTTGGGCGCCATCGCGATGGGGTTGGGCGCGGGCATCGTGTTCTCCTGTTGTATTTTATAAGTATCGAACTGGTTTAAGGTTAAAATTTGAAGTGGTCATACCTTGGTTGAGTCGCGCGATTCCTCAGGATCCGGTTCTTCTTCGTCGTCGCCGTCGTCAATAATTTTCCTCAAAGCCTTCTTCGGCCTTGTTGGACTTTATTCTTTTTTTCGCTTTGGGCGTGTAACATCGTGAGGTCTACAACTTCACCAGGCGGGATGTGCATTTCCGGAGGAATGTGGTTCAAAGGGGTTGCACTCACTCCTCCTACTGCAGACGGCATTTGGAGAAGAAGCTGAAGAGGAACCGGCGAAAAAAGGTGGGGTGGTGGGCGCATCACGCGAGGGGGATATATGCGCTCTTCCAACCCCGAACGTCATTTGGAAGGCATTGGGATGCTGGCAAGTTTGTCAAATCTCCACCTTCATATCGGGTTGGGCCCTCTTTCGTTTTAAGAGCGAGCTGGTGATGAGGGTCGGTCGGCTGGGAGAATTTCGATACAGGGCACACAGTGCTCGCTGTTTACGGTGGTAAAAGACGGCATGAGTGGGTCATAGGTAGTCTCTTGAAACAGACCAAATAAACAAATGACAATCGATTTGTAATATATAAGGTCTGTTCCGTCTTGCGGGGGTTTGGGTGGCTGGGTCCATTCGGGTAGCTCGGTCAAAAATGAGGCCATTTTCAACATCACGTGGCTTCATTGATGCCTATCTAATCTAATATTTTATCTTATCCTACAATCTAATTTGGACGCATCTGCCCCAACAGTGGTGTGAGACCAGCAATCGAGTTGAGCTGGCCGTGTTCTCCATTCCGGTATGTGCTCCTCGATTATTTCACGAATAACTGTACGACCTTCGAGTGAGGTCCATGAGAATGGCGTGGGCGTTGCCCTGGCGAGTGCATGTATGTGCAGTTCAAGAGTAGTTTGTTTATCTCGAGTAAACGACGCGGTACGTGCTACACGTGATGTGATATACTAAAGCCGATCGGGTTTACATGATCCGTAACACCGAATGAACCCAGCCTGCCAACCGGCTCCAAGACGGACTAGACTAGGTCATAGGGAGGCAGCTCGAAAGCCATCGGACCGTGTGAAGGCATTGAGGGCCGCGAGCATGACCGATTGATCACTTGGAGATTGAAACGATTTCGTGACGAATCGTTTGAATCGGCTCTGGGGTCATGTCTGGACCAGGCTCAGATTTTTCAAAAATTAGACTTGAGAGAGCCAAGTAAATTCAGGTGAAATTGCCCAGGTGAAATCAATTTTTGCTTCAATATTCAAAGAAGACCACTTATAAATCGTTATCTTGGTGATAACTAGTTCTAAATCTATGAAATTTCTTAGCTTGACAGCTTTATACTCCTTGATTTTGGGACTTCATTTTGGGACTCCCAGCCACGGAATTGCTCCACTGGTCTTCCTTTCCACCATTTTCAAAATCAAAGTTGAGATATCAGTAGATTGTGTGCTTGGTTCCCTACGTACAAAATCTTGAGGTAGGAGCCTGAGAGTGACTATACATGGCATTGGCAAACCAGCTGGAATTTTTTTTTTTTTTTTTTTTTTTGGAATCTCTATGATCTTGATATGCCACGAACAGTAATATAGGCCACCCCGTGAAATGAGCGAAGTAGACAATAACTTGAATGATGAGTATGAGTTCAGTAATCTGGTCCGTCATACTGCACACCACGATTTCTCGCTTGTTCTTTACATTGCTGTATGATTCCCAATCGAGTATCGGCATCCAACCAAAATGGTAGTACGGGGTGGGTCATAACCTCTTCTAACAACCGACGAGCAGCTTCAATGTCTGCAGGATCCCCCATGGGAGGAGTTGGAATATTTTTCGTTAGATGAGCAACTTCAGAGGGTGACGGCTGTCTGTCATCTAAGATGAAAAATTAGTGACAAATTGGTCGAACGAGCTAAGACATACATACATGCTGGTATCACAGCTCCTCTCGCAGCCGCAGCCGCTGCTTGCCCTTCACACCCATCTCCTGCCTGTGTGATAAACCCGAAGAAATCTGAGGCTGTGACGTGAGTGATATTGAAGTGTTGGAATGCGGCTGCAAGAGCATCAACCGTCACAATAGCCGTGTGAGGAGCGTCGGTGTTTTGACTCATGCTGATGTTAAGTAACTTCTCGGCAGAAAGGTTAGAGACATCCTGACGTCAAATATAAGCTGTCACAAAGAATGCCGCCCTGCGCCCACGTTCTTGCCCCTCTCGAGCCCTCCTTCCCCAACACCTTGGAGTTACCCCAGAAAAATAGTCCTCATCCCAGCCGTGCTGCACTGCACTAGAGTCTGCACTTTCCTCTTCTTTCTACTACCCTGCCCTTCTTTACTTGTCACCGAAGTCCGCTTCTTGAATTGATGCTCCTAAAGTGATCTTTTCAGTTTTTCCCGGTCCCATTGGTGCTGGTACAACTTGAAGTTCACCAGGCCGGTCGGTCAGAACACTGACATTTTTGCCCCATTTTTTGACCACTGCAGCACCACTGTAGTTATAGTTTAGTCCTGAAAAGCGGCGTCGTTATTGTTGGGAGTCTCTGGTGGTTTCAGATGTATCGATTTGGGATATCGGCTATTTGGGCGTCTGAAAAACAGGAAGGGCATAAATCTTGAGAACAGCGACCTGTCATGGGTCAAAGTATGCTTCACGAAGACTCTTCACTAGTGTTTGAAAGTCCAGTTACAAGACTGGAAAAAGACCGAGACCGGACCGGACCCTAACCGATCAAGACCGGAAATTATCAGGACCGATCAAGACCGTAACCGCGGTCCGGTCTTCGGTCTTC
>Ga0307513_10003685_pt1 | contig 20724 bp, 32 predicted proteins | sample 15_EM_MG_FD_202174 | JGI IMG/M metagenome (GOLD analysis project Ga0307513, IMG submission 202174) | Populus trichocarpa ectomycorrhiza microbial communities from riparian zone in the Pacific Northwest, United States - 15_EM | ecosystem: Host-associated > Plants > Roots > Unclassified | place...
GCGACAAGGCTAGCGTCGAAATCACCAGTCCGTTTGACGGTGTCTTGAAAGAAATCCTTGTCAAGGAGGGTGAAGTTGCCAAAGTGGGAGAACCCCTTTGTCTCATCGAGACGGAGGACGGTGAAGAAGCGGATTCCGTCGAGACATCTCCCTCTGAAGGTCAACCAGGAGCGGCTCCGGTTACCTCTCCACCCGCTGGACCCGCGACAGTACTACCGACAGACGGCCTATCTCAATCCACGACCCCACGTCGTCACCACCCCCTCGATCCCAACAAACCAGGAGAACCAGTTCGTTCTAGCTCGGACGATGCCTTGGCGGTCCCCTCCGTCCGACACTTCGCAATGAAGAGCGGAATCCTCGATTTATCCAAGCTCATGCCTGGTAGCGGAAAGAATGGGAGAATCGAAAAGTCTGATGTAGAGGCCTACCTCGCAGGGGCGAACACTTCTACCCCCCAGCCAACTTTTTCACAACCAAGCATCACACCGGAAGGGGAGGATTTGATTGTGGAATTGGGAAGGACAAGGTATGGCATGTGGAAGGCTATGGTCAAGGTGAGGATTTGAAGCCGCGTTGGTAATTGACGAATTCGCTGACTATATGCGCTTCAGAGCCTCGAAATACCTCATTTTGGGTAAGTTTCCCGCTTCGCTTTGCCACGCCACGCTTCATTTGTCCGTTTCTAACGATGACCATTCAGATATTCGACGACTCTGGACTTAACCGAGTTGCATGCACTATTGCCATCGCTGAATGGACACATTCCACAACAATATCTACCAGCTTCCTCACAATCTAACAACGTTCCTCCCCTTTCACCGACTGCAATCCTTCCAAACTCGCCTTTCAGCACCCCAACCCCAAGCTCCGGCCAGTACACTAAACTGACTTACCTTCCTATCCTGCTCAAGACACTCTCGAGAGCGATGGCAGAGTGGCCTTTGTTCCGCTCTTCAATCACGCCCCAAATATCCCCGTCTTCCTCATCCCCACCCCCAAAACCCACGCTAACAATACGGCCAGGGGCGGATATTTCAATCGCCTTGTCAACTCCGACCGGTCTGTATACCCCTACGATCCGGAATGTCTCTACACACTCTGTGTATTCATTGGCGTCGACGCTTAAACACCTCTCCCATCTCGGTCGGCAGGTACCGTGTGGTCTTACCCCCACTGAGATGCCGAAACGAGGAGGAACGATCACGGTATCCAACGTCGGCGCTATCGGAGACGGAGATTTCGCTAGCCCCGTCCTCGTACCAGGAGGTGGAGTTGCCATCGTGGCAATTGGACGAGCGAAGTGGGTATGGGACGTGAACAGGAACAAGAACGGACAGGGAGAGAGGAGGCTGAAGGTTGGTGTGAGCTGGAGCGCGGATCACCGAGTCGTGGAGGGTGCTGAGCTTGCTGCCTTTGTGGAGACCTGGAGGGGATGGGTCGAGAACCCACAGAGGATGATCGCGGATGGGGTGTAACTCGGGTAGATTGGTGATGCTGAAGTATAATTGACAACGGTACTCGGTCGCATGACTGAGATGATGCTGTACATATAACCCAGCGATTGGTGTTTGTGATCTGACCTGACCGGTCGATAGGAACGGGAAAAACCGAGTGGCGCTTCTCCGACCCCCTCTACAGGGGCAACACTGTTGAACACTCTAACCAGAACCTTTACGACTCAAACTCCAGCACGATGCACATCCCCCAAGATGTTGTCGACTTCATCATTGACCAACTAGTTCGGTTGCCGTACCAGGATTGGAGCACCCGCACCCACAGGTGTCTCCAGGCCGCTTCATTGGTATCAACCGCCTGGGTCAATCGAAGCCAACATTACCTCTTTTCCACCGTTGTATTCTCCGGCATCTGGTACATCCGGAATTGGTGCTCCAGAATTAGACCTGACCCTCGCGGGGTTTCGAGACATGTGCGCGTTCTCACCATCCGCCGCGATTTACCATTCCATCATGATCCGTCACCATTGGATACCGACATCCTCGAGACGGCGCTTCCCCACCTTATTTCATTTCCAAACCTCCAGAAGCTGGAGCTATGCCACATCGGCCCCAAACATACATCTCTCGATTTTCTCGTCCCGGTCTTCTCCTCGTTCGCCGGCACTCTCAAGCATCTTCTGTGGGACCAGGACACCGGTATCGGCAGAACCTGGGAGGTCATAAGGGCTCTCGCCGGCCGTTTGCCGAACCTCGAATATTTCGACCTGTCAGGCCGTTGGGACGACCGCGACCCAACTTTGCCAGATGAGTTGTACGGCGTCGAGCCGAGTGTACCCTTTATCAAAATTCGATTGACCGACGGGGGACGTCCATTCGCGTTCGAACGTTTCGAGTTCCGTGAACTCGAGATTTTCGAGCTCATCCGTAGTTCTCCACACTTTTTCGAGCCCTGTGGACCCCGCCTTCAGGTCCTTGATTTCAGAGGCCTTGAGTTCCGTGATAAACGTCAGCCATCTCCCATTGGTTGTGGTATAACACATGTGCCGATCGCGACTTTTCTCACAGGTGACCGTGAGGTCTTCAAAACGCTCTTGGAGACCTGCCATACGCTCCAAGTGCTCGGCTTTAGCCTGTCACGGGGCATCACACGGTTCATGGGTTCGATCCCCAGTAACTCCATCTCCCTCATAAACCTTGCAAACCCGTTCAGCCTGGGTCATGCCCCCATGGCTTACGACAACTCCTGGCCCTGGAAGTCTTTCGAGGAATTCGAAGGGTACCTTTCGTACCTTGAAAAACACCGTGTACTGACGGAGTTCATGCACATGGGTGCTTCCATTCGGAAGATAGCCCAGAGATTTTCCGACCACCATCCCGGGTCGAAAACTCGGTTGCGGGCCAGACTTGGACTCTACAGGTACGAGGAGGCACGCGAGGTTTTCAATGGAAGGGTCCCTTTTTTCAAAGCGAGCCTTGAGAAGGAACTGGGAGGTTATGTGGACCTCAAGCTGACCGTATCACACATCCTGTAAAAAGATAATTGAATCCAGAATTGCATCCTCCGAGGTTGGGCTGGTCACGTGAACTCGGGACGTTTGAATTTGTTGAACCACTGGCACTTTGCGGTCGCGCACTCCGCCACCTCACCTACCTCTCTCCGATGACCAGCTTTCTCAACCACCGCGCTGCTCAGAACTCCCCCTCCATCACCATGGAGAAAGGAGCATATCGGATCCGCAGGGGCCCTCTCTTGCGAAATCCGGAAAACATCACCTTCCCCTCCAACAAACGTACCCCACGCCTCCAAGACATCAGCACCCCTGGACAGACCGCACGGACAGAATCGCAAGCCATATCAGCCAGTCTGATATTGCAGGAGAAGCGACTTGTTCTGCTTGTCATGTTCCTAGTGTTTGCGACCTTATGCTGTTTTGGGACCGCGTATTATCTCTTTACCGCGTCGAGGTGGGCTCCATTTTCCTCCAAGATGGGTATCGCGCCCGGGCTTGTCGCTGATAAACCTCGAATTCCGCTCCACAACCAAGACGATACCCTCAATAGCATACCCATGTCTAATATACATTTCTTCAGGCCCCCGGTCGCAACTTCCTTTCCCCCTTCACGATCTGACACTACTCAAATGTTTCAACCAAATCCCGAAACTCAAGTCCGACCCGACGAAAAGCTCTTGGCCTATCTTCCTCACAGCGGATTCCATAACCAACGTATTGCCCTTGAGAACGCCCTGGTACTCGCCCGTCTGCTGAATCGAACGCTGCTCGTCCCACCCGTTCGACTCGGTCGTAGGACCATCCCGTATCGCAACTTCACCGTTCTTCAACGCGCCTTGGACGCAAACTACGCGGCTTATCTGTGTCAGCTTTCGGAAAACTGGGCGAACCGAGATAATACAGCTGTCGCGCGAGGAGGTTTACTGAATTTCTCAGACCTTCCCAAACGTTGTGCGGTCGAAAAGAATCGAAAATCTATCACTTACACCTACCTTCCCTGGGGCTGGATCACCGACTTTGACTCAATCGGACAACTGCAACCCACCATCCAAACTCTTGGCAGCGCACATTTATGGCTCTCTTCACGGCTTGATCGACGCGCAGATGATGTCCTAGTCATCCCAGACGCGTCTCAATATCAGTACTATTTCACCGATGAGGTCATACCGGGTCCCTCCTCAGGTCCAAGGACTTTTACAAGCGCGACACGTTCGGAAGACATCGCCTTGAATTCCCTAATGGATCACCCTGCAAAGCTCATCCAACTCGGATCTCTCTTCGGTTCGCGTCGTCTAAAGCTCTCAGATCCTGCTCACAGAGCGATACGGAAACAGATTCGGCGACATATGAACCTAAAACACCCTCTCCTGCAAAAACTTTCTGCCGATATCGCAACGAAGATCACCGGTCCTGGGTCTGACCGTTTCCTCGGGGCGCACCTGCGATGCAACGACGGCTACTTTCTCGAAACTGCTATGGAACATTCCAGAATGCTCTGGTGGAAGTTGGTTCATGGGATTTTGGGACTATCTATCGAACGCACGCGCCAGCTGGAGCTGGACTGTTCCATCACGGGAAATAGCTCTTGGTCTCTCCCCCCCGAACGGTACATCTCACCGTCCACCTTCCCCGTCCACCTCCCATTCGACCATGATATTCCCACTGTTGACGTTCACTCGATGAGGAAATGTAAAGGAGAGCTGCACACGGACTCAGACTTGGGACGTCTCAATGTACCCCTTTTCATTGCGACCGATTCGAAAGGCCCCCACACGGACGAGTACCTCCGCTTATTCCGTCAAACCTTTCCTTGTGTATTCTTCCTTGGGGATTTTCCCCAGGAGGAGGAACAAATTGCCGGCGTTCGCGATCCAATTAGTGGAATGGAGATTGGGAACATGTTGGTGCCGTTCTTGGACGCGATGGTGGTTGCGAGGGCTGATCGGGTGGTCGGCACCCCCCATAGCACGTTTAGTTGGTATGTGCAGGATGTCTTGTGGAGGGTAAACCACGGTTTTGATATCGAGGAGCGGGGCGGTGGATAAGGATTGTGATTGGCATAAACGGAAATTGTAGAACAGCCTATGTAATTGTGCAAACGAGCTCCCAGTGGAATACAGAAGAGTTGGGTGACTGTCCGTAAGGTTTACACCATGTGCACACGAGTCGGGACGAATATCCAGAAACTTTTAAGGAAGGTGCAGAGTCCCCGGCCGTTTTGCTGAGTCGTGGGCAACGCGAATCTCGGGTTAGCACCTCCCTTCTGCGACGGTTAGAGATATCACTAACCTTACGGATAGGCACCAATTCTCAAGTCAGTTCCAAAACGTGTAAAGTGATGTCTGATTCGGGAGAATCTTCTTGTGACACCTTACCGAAGTGTCAGCCTATGACGCCGTTGCTACGAGAGTGGGTGAAATGGCTCACCAGAAGAAAGGTGCCGTCTCCCAGTGATTTCATACCACTCTGTGAGGACGTGTTTTCCTCAGCCACTTGAAATGTGAATCCCCTTTCATTCCAAAATGAAGCACTCCTCCCAACCCGGCCCCCCTCATCCCGAAACGGCAGCGCGCCGCACCCATGCCGGCTAAAGTCATAGCTGCGGATGGCATACGTCGTGCGGGCCTGCCATTCCGAATGTAACAGGAGCACATGGATGCCGTGAACATTAACGGAGAAGGGGTTGTGTACTGGTATCTCCATGGTCACAGCACCTCTTCCCCACTCATCCCAAGGTATACAGACATCTGTGTGTGTTGAAAGCACATATTTCATCAGGTCCTGTATCTGCACGACGAGTAAAGCACGTTTCAGCTCCACGGGCCTCAAAACTTGTACGACGAGTATTGTCTGGGTGGGATCGGTGATGAGGGGCACATCTCTGTCCGGTGTTCCCAAATACCTATCCGGATCGACGTATACGAAAGCGGGGTGCCCGCCGTGGCGCCCAGATGGGAGACGGAATCGTCGTGAGTTCCTTGGGTGGCCTTGTGGAAGTAACGTGTTGAACACGATCAGCTCGAGAGGATCATTAGTAAGGGAGAGAGCCGGAACCACGACCCGAAATTCGTCGAGGAAAAAAACCCTGGGTTTCTCAAGTGTCGTGGACCCTCCAGAGGGGATGTGGAGCACCTAAGGTGAAGTTAGCAAGACATGGCTACCCCGTAGCCGTAGAATCATTACCAGGTCCCCGGTTTTTCGGTCCCAGACAAGCGCCTGGTTTGGCGGGGTCAAATCGTAGTTGGGAAGACACAGCATTATTCTGGAGCCCGTGATGCTCAACGTCTCGCCTCCTGTCTGTGGCATACCCCGCGTGGTGGACCATGTAATGGCATCGAAGGGGGGCGCGCAATAAGGAGAACCGTCCCGCAGGTTAAGAAGGTGGATACGCAGCAAGCTGCATATAGTTAGCAACCAAATGCCATCCATTGGGCGTGGGGACATCACTCACTCTTCTTGACGCTCAACAACGGCGAGCAGATTTTCGGGGTGATATACAGCAAAACTCGACACCTTGAAAGGAAACGGGGGGATGGTCCATCCGTCAATCGGCTTCCCGCTCGCCACTGGTGGGATAGACAGGATATCAAGGCCCCCATCGGGTGGGGAATCTGAGACTATCATGTTCCTGCCGAGAACCGTGGGTTTACTCCAGCGTGAAGATTGGTTGGGGGGCATTTTGTGGGTGCCTGCTACGATGATCGATGTATCGGACCACTTGTGTGCATACTTTTCGCATAGCTTTCGACGTTCGACCAAATCACAATGATTGAAGGAATTATCAATCAGACCGGCGGCGAAGAGCTCACGCCGGTACTGGAGAGTGGGGGAATTGTGGATGAGGGTCCGGAAGTGTCGGCTAACCTGGATCGTGCAACAGGGGTCAGCGACGGTTTGCGTGGGTTGGCGAGTGGTCTCCGCACCGCTTCCATCTTGATGATATCCTGGCCAGGAAGATGCAGAAATACATGTTCCAGGATCTCTGCAGGGAGACCAGCTAGGTCGAGTACCGACGCAGACATGAAGTTAGGGGGTGGATGAGTCCAGGTTACGGTCAAGTGCGGTTTGGCGCCGGTGGAGAGGGCAGGGCGGAGGATAGGCTGGAATCCAGCCTTAAATTCAGAGGAAGGGAGGTTGTAGGAAAGGTGTCGTCTCTAAGGCTGCAGCCTGCCTCTTTTTATCCTACGTCTAGTTTTATCCGTTCTCTCGCGTTCAAACCCAGCCGCGGATATCAGCATTTAGGCTTCGGTCATCGCCGAATACAGCCCCCTAACAACCCCCACCAAAAAGCGAGAGGTTGGCCCCAGCCTACACACCCAATCCGGCAGCAGCCGAGAGCTAAGTGGATGGATCATCGGTTGATCGGGTGGACTAGGAGCCTGGCCCCCGGACGTGCGTCACCCGCTAGCCAGCTAGGTGCTGCGGATTCTTCCCACCTGTTTGGTAGACGTGAATAAGCTGGGGAACAGATGGAATGGCGTGAGATTTTCGTCTGTCCGGCCATGTTGCATCCAGTGAATCAACCTCGACGCGCAGGGGGTTACGATCGCGTGCAAATCATTCAGCTTCTGTTCGTCCGTGTTCCCTTATAACTTCTTCCCAGAGGGTGGACGAGACGATTCTCGTCCATCGCACCTACATGTAGATTCAATAATTGGAGGTTAAATATATTGTAATACAATCTGTTTGTCTGTCCAGGTTCCCTCAGTTGAACTCATTCGCTCGCGGGTTATGTACATCACTTTGTCCCCCCGTCACTTCATCTTCCTTTGCCCATAATGACATCCACCTTAACATCGTCTTGGTCAAAATCTGCTTTCCGCTTGCCAAGAACCTTATTGTCGCCAGCCGCTTCTGTCTTTGGATGCTTGGTCGCTCGCTTCTGGGCCGTACGTTTTGCATCCTGCTTTGGTCGATATGCGGCGGCGATCTTGCGGTGTTCCTCCTCGCGTTTCGTGGGGTCCACAATGGGGATTGGATCGACAAGATTTTGAGGGAGGCAACGGCGTAGGAGGTGGCCGTTGTGGAGACTGTGAGTGTTGATGATCCACCGGGAGACATCACGATGCTCAATGAAGCTCTCGGTGGCCTCGGAGGACTCAATTCGCTCTTGCACGCAAGGACGCTTGCCGGTTGGGCCACACCCAGCGAATGAACAGTCGTGTTGGACATTGAAGTCGAATTCAATATCCTGGGTTGACGTCAATGCGCAAGATGTTTGTGACAAAAAATACCTTCGTATCCACGACGACAAACGAGGGATTTGCCTGATGCCGAACAAGGTATGGCATCCCGAATCCGTCGTGGCGGGTGGCAGCGACTGCAAATACATCAATCGTCGCAATGCCAAACCCGTCGGTGTCACGTTCTGTCAGAAGTTCGGCAATCCTGCCCACGATGGTCTCGTGCTGCAACCAGACCTTAAGTTGGCGGAATGTACGATGTGGTTTGGCATACCGTTTTCGGTGTACGACAAAACACCCAGGATCCAACAACACACCGGTCCGAGCTCTGGGAGATCACTTGGTTCCCGGTAAGCCACATCTGGTTGGGATTTAGGCAGAAGTCATCCGCGTTGATGGCTGCAGCAGCATGCAAGGATCTCCACGCGTGAGTTGGTCGTGACCTTTTTCCAGTTTGTGACGTGGTGAGCGGAGTAAGCCGCAATGTTCCTGGATGAAGGGGTTAGGGTTGTACAACTAAAATCGACAGAAAAAAACCTGGTGTGACGGTGTGATCAGCCCAACCGAGGTTATTCTTTAGTGTCTTATACCGCCTGAGTGAACTGCGTACACCTGGGCCTGCGCATTTCCAGTCCCCGGAAACATCAGGCCACCAACCACCGGTGACACGCTGCTTGAAGCCTTCCTGATCTGCCAACTGTATCGCAATATCCCGACTGGGCGCTTGGTGGTTCGACAGAATCGAGCAGGACCTAAAGATGGCGTTGAAGCACTCAAAGGTTTCGGTTGCTTCACCAACCAATGGCCCGTATCGTCTGATGTCTTCGGAGAGGTGGGTGAGTAGGTGAAGTTTCGGCTTTGTGATAATCTTTGATGGTTCGATCTTCGAGAACATATCGAGGACGTTATCGGTGGCAACCCTCACGGAGTCCTGATGGTGATGAGTTCTTGGGTTTGATCAGAGCGCGAATATAATATGAGGGCTCACAAGGAAGGTTTCCATTTTGTCAATCGCTGGGAGCCACAGCAAGGCGGTGAGTTCTCCGATCGCTTTCCACAACGCAAACATATCGGGAGGTAAAATATCGTAACAATGGAAGGCCATCGTCTGAACAACGATTTTGAGTTGGCGGCCAATCAGAGAGTTGGCATACTGCATGATGTATCCCGCGCGAATCGATGGAGCATTGATGCCGAGGGCGTTTGTGGCTTGCAAGCGCACGGCGAAGGTCATCCTCTTCTCAGAGCTCCAAGAAGAAAAAGACATGAACCACGCATACCGGACGACACCCAAGAGGATTGTGTGGAGGAGCTCGATGGGTGAATCTTGTGTTGGATCAAATCCTGAAAACGAACTCGATAAAGACACATTTCTCATATATGTATGGTATGAATCACCGTACCTCGAGTTGTCAGGTGCTCATTATAAATTCGTGATTCATTCTCCTTGACCCTGCTCTCCAGTCTTTTCTGAATCTCCGGTAGTGGGAGACCTTCTTCCTTCATCCTCCGATGCCGGGCCAGGAGATCTTCAATCCAATGCTGGGTAAGGATGTCCTTGATCCCAGTGGATGTTTGTAATGCCTCGATTGGTGCACGCACACCACGACAGGCAAGCGAGACCTGTTCCTGTAAGACCCGAAGGGTTTCGATCGAGGACCGGGGCTTGCCAGCCTATGGCCGTAGTTAGCGGACACCACGTCACAGAGTGAGACGGGAGGGAACAAACAAAGAACAGCCGATGATATCCCGCATCAGATTCCTTCTCGGTGGTAGTGCCACCGTTGTGGCACTTGCGACAGCTATGGTTCCCCCTCGAACCAATATGGCACGCGGACTCACTCTGCATCGGATTGTCGGAGCGATCTGCATTCAAGAAAGTACGGACTTTTGCGCCCTGTCCGGTGGCGGCGTCCCGAACCTGAATTGGCTTTGTGTGCGTTGACCTGAGTTGGCAGATAAGTAACCCATTTGAACCTGGGCTGAGACACGTACTCTATTTGTTTCTTCAGTGCGGAATACTGCTCAGAGACAGATGCAAAAGGTGATGTGGAGACAAAATGAGTGTTGAACTCTTGCTGAAGCATTTCACGAGGGAGATTTCGATGCGAAAAATATATGTTCCAGTGCTTGTTCCACGATTTGGACTCGTTTCCTGAGACGTCATCGCCAAAGTAATCGATAAAGCTTGTGTATAGCGGTTCACCGTCAGCAAGGATCCGATCGGGATTGGGCATCGTGTTTACATATTTCGTGGTCGACGCCTCTGGAATGATGGTCAGTTTTGGAAACCACTTGAGTGAGATGAAACACCTCACCGTTACACGGCGGGACCGCATTGTGTTCGGACAAGTCAAGAAATGTGTCACGAAGGTCAGCGACCTTTACCTGCACGGTGGTGGAATCATCGATTGAGGCGATTCCGCTCTCGTCAAAGGTCACCCTGAATACCTCCCCATACATTTCGGACTTTTGTTTGAACCATCTCTCAGGAACCACATATTCTCCGGTGACAAGACGGGCAAATTCGAAGACGTAGAAATGCCTTGATCCGACGACTACCATGGGGGTCAGCATTCGTGGATCAACCTCCTTCCTCCATTTCTCGGCCTCCCAAATTTCCGTGACTGGCCCACTCGGAATCTCAGGATAGAAGTGGAGGTGTGGACGGACGAGTGGATTTGCGTAATCCTATACAGTAGATCAACATCAGATGCGCATATCATTGAGACAAACAACAATGCACAAACGTTCACTATCATCCTCTGGACGTCATTCATGAAAAAAATGTTTCCTTGCACAGACTCATATCTGTGAGTGGGAATGCCACACTCAGTACGAAGCCGGGATTGCATTTGGCGCAGTGAGCGAAATGAAGGTACATCCCGTACCCCGGCCTCCCGTAGCATCCACAAGAACACATTCATCAGGGAATCTGAAACCCTGAGACGTGGAAGGTTGTCAACCGCGTCAAGGAGAAATGCCTGTGAAGGGACATCAGCGTGCGCTACTTGTGTCATCAATTGCGATATACGTACGGTCTTGTTCGGATATGGAAACCATTCATCCGACCCCTGAAAACCGCCAGGATGGCTGAGTCCAAGATCAGCAAGAACACCGTCCTCTGCAGGTGAGTCGTCGAGACCTGATCCGATCGTAAGCCTCACAATAAGGTTAGAGAACAAAACCCCCTCGCGACTGACCGAGGTCCTGCATAACATTAGTCAGCGTTTCATCAACATCACACTCGACGTTGAATTCCTCGAAACCCCATTCAGTTGGATCGGAGTTCATTTCAGCTCTATCCAGAGCCTTATAGAACTCGGCCTCTCGTTGTTCCATGGGGTTGGATTGATCCGTCGGGTTTGCATCGAGAAGCGACTCGCCCGACTGATCCAACTCAAAGGCATCCCACATCTGTTGCTCGCCGGTATCAGGTGGGGGCTTTCTTGGGATTGGAGCTTCGGCTTGCCTCGAGTGTGAAAGTGGTGCATACTGGAAATTGGTTTGTTGGAGTCGTTCGAGGTCTTCGGCGCGGAGACGATCGAGAAGTTCCTTCGCTTCTCGCCTTGCCTGCTCCTCACCGGCTGATTTGATATGAGAAGCACACTTGAGGTGCTGTGGAAGGTTTTTGACCAAAAACCAGGGTGTCTTGGAGTATCCCGCACAGAACTCGCAGCTGACCTTTCCCGGCTGCGACGTGGATGTCTTGATATCTGCCGGAGCTGTCAGCGGTGAATCCCTCACAGCTGACCTCCCACCACTCACAAGGTGGAAGCTTTTTTGGGGGCGGGCCCATTGCGGTGGTGGAGAGACGATGAAGACTCGCAACTCGGTTTCTCATTGGACCACGAAAGCTGACTAAATCGTGCACGGACACTCATTGGGGGTATAAAAGATAAGCACAAGCCCGCGGCTCCCCGCGACTTTTGTGTCTTCTCCCACCATGCCCACCTCGCCCGAATCCCCACTGGACGCTTTGTTTGGCGGCCTCAGTGCAGAGCAGCTGATCGCTGAAGAACAGGAAAGCCAAGACCTCGAGCCCTTGGCACCCTCAGTCCTCGGGAAACGCACCTCACCATCCGAGGACGTTGATAGTGACGACGAAGGTGACAGGGAGTCGCCAAGCCCTGGGGGTGAAACCCCCCCAAGTTCAAGCTCGACGGCTCACCCGAACCCTGCAACGTTGCAGATTGGGCAGACCATGCGGAGAATGGCGAAGCGGCTGAGATTTTCGAACGAGAATGTCTCGCTGGTTGAGCAATTTGCTCAGGCAGGTGTTATAAACCTACTGCTTGAAACGGGTGACTGACCGGGCTGGCACAGGAGCACTCATTGGAGGCACGGTTGACACTCTTGTACGGTAGTGTCATCGCGGTTCAGAACGAACTCGCAGAGTTGCAACAGAGCATCGGGGCTGGCTCATATCAGATTGGGGAAGAGCTCGAGGCGCGTTCATCTTTTCCTCCCTGTTTTATCATCCACTACATCTCTCCTACAGGAAAACATCAAGAAGTATTCGCGACTTATCCTCCTGAGTCCATCCATCTACCACTACAAGGGCAAAGTTCCCAGGGAATATGTGGTAGTAAGTGAACACCGAGCCCGAGCAACCTCACCTCTGATCTCCCCCCCAGAAAATCATTTTGAAACACCGGTTTGGTATTCCCCCCAACATCGAGGCCAACGGATATGCGTGGGCGAAGGTTACCGCACGTATTGACCATGAACTCTCACAAGCGAGAGGGCGGCTCAAAAAAATTGTAAGTGCATTCTCAACCCGTCCTCCTCACAGCAGACTTACGAAGATTGGCCAGCTCAAGACCAGCGCCAGCACCAAGGACGCGCAGTCCCAACCAACCATCTACCAGCTTACCCAGAACATGGTTGGGGGCGAGAACTACAAGCTCTCTCCGGCAATCTGCACCCGTGTCGCGATTATGGTAAGACATTTCATTTTAAAGACTCGAAGTTACCTAACCGGCACACAGCGTCAGGTATATCCCTCCTTCCCTGGCGGCGACTATTGGGATCAAGTTGACAAAATCCTCGATTCGATTAAATCAATGACCGAGGAGAGAAGGTTTAGGTACGTCGTCCCTGCCAGATTTGATTACGGTCGCTCATCGCATTTCCCATCTAGTTATCTCAAGGCAATCTTATCATGGGATCGTAAGAAGTATGGTGTTGAACCGGGCAGCATTGCCACCCCACCCAGTGATGTCGCGACCACAGGTGAAAAATCGGTTATTCAGCAAAGCGTCGAAGACCTTGTCGAGGCACCTGGGGGTGTCACTGTATCCTAGGACCCCATAATGAATTAGCTACTTGAATTCTATTTGTTTTTCGAGCTCTCGTTCGAGCGAATCGGTATTGAGCAGGGTGTGATTCCATGGGAACGCGGCAGCCCACATCGCAGACGCCACCTCAGCCGGCACCTGGTTCCCCACACGTCCGCCAGCCGTGACCGCCAGGTGGTTCGCAGCTGGGGGTGGATCCAGCGTGGCTCCACTTTCTAGTTGAAATGTTCGCCACGTGCGGTTGGCGGATCTACCATATTGCTGAATCATCAAACTGCCGTGCGCGATTCACTCGTCAGCCGGGTGGGGCCGAGTTGGGTGTGTAGGCGGAGGATAACACGCGCCGCTCCTTCGACAATATATCCACCTCCTCGCCTCTCTCATGTCGTCCGTTCGTTTCGTTTCACCCTTCCACCACTCCCTGTAGTAAAGCAAGGCCAACCTTGGTGTACTTCGCTACTGGCACACTAGTACCTGATAGGAACATGGAGAGCGGAGTGAGTCAGCGCGTGGCTGAGGGTGAGAAGAGAACAATTTCCTGGCGGGCGACCTCCGCGGCATCATCAATCGCCGACCTGAATAAAACAGGAACAAACGGCCATCCAGAAGAGATTTCTGCGGGATTTCATCCTGGATACCTCTTCCACTACTCCTGACAGATTCGTGTACGTCCTACGCGAAGCAGCTAGTTCCGTTCCCAATTTCGAAAACGAGTCAGGATATCGTTTCACCCCACCCACTAAGTAAAGTATCAGTGTTAAGGAACACGGACAGTATTCCAGTTGCTTGCGTTTCGGAAAATCTGGCACAGGTATCCGGCCCTCGGGATCCGCAGCAATCCCATTGATAAATGTATGGATAGTGGATGACTTTCCGTAAGGGTTTAGAAACTAGAAACTAGAGAAACACAGCCAAAAAGACCGGCCGGAGGTGCGCCGAAGGCGAAAAAGAATAGGTTTTGTCATGGGCTTAGATCTTTTGTTGTCGATCATCCAATCACATTTTGCCGGAGAGGACCTAGATGCTAAATTTTGGAGGGGGAGATTGCTACATGTGCTAGATTCTAGAAGAGAGGGTGTACGCGAGGCAAGGGGAGTCCCTTCTACTGTCCTCTCCGCTCTCACGAACCGCGCTTTATGACCCGGAAAGCCAATACAAGACACAACCAACACTTGGGATGGCATGTTCGAATAGGAAAATGGGTGTCTGGGCCGTTATAAACTATTGGGACCAACCTGGCCGTCGCAGAAGAATTAAGATGCTCCTGGTCCCACTACGAATAAACGGAAGGGAAATCCGTCACAGGAGAACCAATGTGCCCCTGGTCCGCGCCAGGGGTTAGTCGGAATAGGTTCTGGCCAACACAGATATATCCGGTGCCTCCGGCGTCCTTCATCTCGGGGCAGCTGAGATTGGTAACCGCAGGCTAAGGTAGTCACTAAAAGAGTCATCACAACTGTTCCCTCGAAGTCATCGTCGGACGCGAGAACGGGGCCAAGGGTGTCCGTGAGAGGCGATGAGTGACCCCTGGCGGCACGGCCGATTTCCGGAGCGATCCCCCAGAGATATTCCTAGTTCAGGCAGCCCCCTGTGTTTGAAATGGGTTCTAAACGAGTTTCTAATATCCTAAATCCTTACGAAAAGTCATCCAGTAGTACAGGAGAGTAGGAGGAAATAACCGAGTCGAAAGATATTCTTATAATAAATCAGTTCCCAAACATGCAAAGCCATATCCGAATCGGGGGCACTCGGCGACGGCTTGCTATAATGTCAGTCTACAGCATCGTCGCTACAGGAGCGGGGGAGATAACTCACGGAATGGAAGAAGGCCCCGTTGCCCAGCGACTGCACGCCATCCCATGAGATTTGATCTGCTTCAAGTATGAATTCCCTTCCGTCCTCAAACAAGACTCTCCTCTTTGCTCCGCCGTCCCCCCTATCCAGAAGCGGCAGTGAGCCACGCCTACGCCGGCCGAAGTCAAAGACGTGGACGCGACAGTCATACAGAGACCGCATTGCCAACACAACCACATGGGTACCGTGAACGTGAATAGGGGACCGAGGGCCACGTGGGCTTTCCATAATTGCCGCACCTCTCCCCCACTCATCCCAAGGTATATGATCATCTGTGCATGTTGAACACACGTTCTCAATCAAAGCCTGCATCCGCACGACGAGCGAAACACTTCGGCGCATGGGTCTTAAAACCTCTACGACGAGGATCGCTTGGGTTGGATCGGTGATGAAGGGCACATCCTTGTCCAGTTTCCCCAAATACCTATCCCTGTCTACGTGTACGACAGAGTAGTATTCACTGCCGTACCGTGGTGGGAGACTGAATCGCCGCGAATTCCCTGGACAGCCCTGTGGAATGAGTGTGTCGAACACGATCAATTCTGGAGGATGAGTATCGGTGTAGCGAGCCGAAACCATGATTCGGAACTCGTCGAGGAAAACGACCTCGGAGCCGACGAATCCATTCCGGTCTTTGGGGGAAACGTCGAGTATCTGGTGTGAGGTCAGGAAAATATGGCCACTCCCTGGTCACGACGTCCTTACCAGATCCCCAGTCTTTCGGTCCCAAACAAGTACCGTCCATGCTTCCCAGTTTGGCAGGGCCGCATCGGGGTGGGAAAGACATAACGCGACTCTGGAACCCGTGATAGCTAACTTCAAGCGTCTTATCCGACCGAGCATGCCCCGTGGGATGGCACACGTCATGGGGTTTGAGGGGGGACGCGTGATAGGGAGAACCATCCTGAAGGTTGAAAAGGTGGATACGAAGCAAGCTGCATATAATCACCTACCGAATGTTATTCATTGGGCAAGGAGGGGGTCGCTACTCACTCCTCCTGAGGCTCAATGCCGCAGAGCACGTTATCTGGATGATACGCGCAAGTATCCAGTAGATTGAAAGAAAATGGAGGGATGTTCCATCCATTAATCGGCTTTCGGCTCGCCACTGGTGGGATATAGAAAAGATTGAGGTGGTTATCCGGTCTAGAACGCAAGAGTATCGTATTCCTGCCGACAGGATGACTAAAGAATGTCGGTTGGTTCGGTGGAAGCTTGTGGATTCTCTTTATAACGGTCGCCGCATCGGACCATTTATGCACATATTCTTCGCAGAGCTTTCGACGCTCAACCAAATCGCAAGAATTGGAGGGGTTGTCGATCAGACCGGCAGCGAAGAGCTCGCATCGGTACTGAAGGGTGGGAGAATCATGAATGAGAGCTCGGAAGTGTCGGCTGACCTGGGTTGTGCACGAAAGTCAACAGGGATTTGCGTGGTCGGCAAATGATCTCCGCACCACTTCCATCTTGATGATATCCTGGACAAGAAGATGCAGAAGTACATGCTCCAGGATCTCTGCAGGCAGCCCAACTAAGCCGAGTGCCACCGCGGACATGACGTTAGGGGGCGGACAAGTTCGTGATCAAGTTATGTTTAGCGCCAATGGCGAAGGAACTCAGGGAAAACATCGATCGCCCGGGGCGCCTACGCTCGGGCGAGATCCTTAATCTCTTACTTACAAACGAGGACGCCTTGCCTATGCCAACTTCAAGCTCTAGAAAAGGTTGTGTAAGTCCTGTTCGTAGGGCCGTAGAAAACTAAACTGGCGCGTTGATCACTCTTCCGTCCGGAATTCTGCAGATTTCATTGTGCGTGGGGATCCACTATTCCAAGTCTACGACCCTCCGCCATCGTGTTGACCAGATCCACCTATCGCTCAGCCGTGGTACCCTCACCGTTGACATCGACTCGCGTAAAAAAGAACTACACGCGGACCCAGATTTGGCCGGTTTACAAAGGGGATCCACGCGATGGTGCGAGCTACCCCGCGACACGGCGCCCAAGTGCAATGGCATGCTTTCCACCGTACTAGCCCAAACTCAAGTGGTATACGATGAGAACCTCAGTGATCTGCTTCCGCTCGTCAGCTTTCTCGTCAGACCCCAACATCTGTGACGACAAACCTCCAAGAACTCCCTATCATCGTGCGGGACATGCGGTTCAAGCAACCACGCGTGGAATGAACGGTTTGTTCCCTGTTTGAGGAATCCTTCCCTCAACTCTAACTGACACGTCCGCATTTCAAAGCCCCAGTGATAGCAAACGGACTCAAGTACCTCAGCAGAAGTTCGCGCGTCCGCCTTTTCGGTACGGGGCAAGTAAACAGGACTTCTAAGCTAGCAGTCCATTGTAGTCCACTTACGACGACCGCATTTATCCACAATTCCTCGTGTTCCAAGGTCCGACCATGTGCCTAGGATGCCGAGAGGTGCCGAAATCCAGTCACACCGGCGAAGGCAGCCGTCCATGTAACTTCGGTAAAAATCTATATCTTTGAACATCTTATGCCTTCCCCCCTCTCAGAAAATCAAATAGCATTGACATCAGACCATTGAAGTGCTCCACAGCCACGCCATTTCTTTATACCTTCTCCATGTCGAAATCGGCCCCCGCCCCGGCCCTCGGCTTTATGGTAAGAATCCACGCGAACGCAAAAGCGCACGACAAGGGCGAGGCCACCAACGAATACCCCCCGTACCTGATCAAAGATGACTCGGAATACGATGCGGCCACCAACAGCCCTAGTGCTGCGTTAGCACCGGAGGAGACCATGGACGGGAATGGCGGTGGATTCCTCACCAGCAGCAAAACAGCACGTCGAGGCTCCGATCGCCCAGAACGGATACCCAAGCAAGATCATAGTCAACCAGATTCTCGCCCTCGTCCCCATCATGACCTAACCCGTAAGTCCCCCATAGGGTCAATATCTCTGACACCGTAAGAAAACCCACAACTCACATAACAGAACCAGGTGGATGTTGATTTCCCGACAACCAGCACGATTGTGGACCCGACAATGAGGCCGGCGAAGGATAATCCGAAGGCGAGGAGCAAGAGAGAAGTAGGACCCTCTTTCGTGTACGGAAGGAATTTAGAATCCTTCGGTGGGTCGGTGCTGCAGAAGGCTGCAATTGTGGTGAGAAGTAGACCTGCCTGCAAAAATTGAGGAAATTTTCTCCAACGCCGAAACAGGAAAAACGCACCACAATGTTGGTGTGTTGGATACGTTCTCTCAGCGAGTTCCTTCCTTCTTCCCAAGTTCCAGAATTCATCGTGTGGCTTCGCTCCCATATCTGACGGATGCCCGTCCCTCCAAAAGATACGAGGCAGAGGGTGCGGTGGAAGTTTAGCACCACTTTCTGCGCAAGGGACCCAGTGTAATTCGGGGAGTCTTGTTCTCCATCGAAGATCCAGTGCGGTGGGAGCGGGGGAATCTCATCGCCATTCGTCGCAGCAAGTGTGGACGCCATAGTCCGACGAAGTACTCAAGTGAGACGACCCTAGCGGGCGAACACAGGGGATGGAAGATGAATGCACGCTGCAGACGGGAGGCATTATGTACCCAGTGGTGCATTATAGATCCCGTGGGCGCCCTCTCGTCAGGTTCGAACGCCACATTGGTCTAACCAACTTTGGGCACACACGAGCCAACCAAATAATCCCCAGAGCACGGGGCCGGACGGGATCGAAATCTCCGTTGGGACCCCCACCGGACCCACAACGGTGCAAATTGAGTTCAGACCGTGACAGTGATCGTTAATCGTTCCCTCCCATACTATCCAACACAGAGGTGGAAAGAATCTGGCACATCTGCATCAGCCGCAAAGCCTCGAGGATCGGGATCTGGTGAAAGAACCGGGATTATCGTCCCGCCGGAGATGCCTATCGTAGACCCACGGAAGGACAAATACCTAGATCTCACAGTGGCGCAGCTAAATATAATCACGTCACTGCATGCAAGATCAATATCAAATTCATATCGACACGCAGCCGTCGCCTGACCCCCCTCAGCTCGTGGCACGCGAGTTCAACAAAAATCCTTCCGCATTCAGTGGAACACAGAAAACCCGACCAGGAGCGATCACACTCAAAAAGAGTGCGGGGGGCATGAGGCACCGACAAATCTGGAGTACAGTACCACGAAACCCCGTCAAACCTGTGGGTCAGTGCCATGGCATATATCCATTTTTCAATCCGACATGTGACATGCGCCTTGATACCAAACTCATGTCAGATGTAAAGGAGTAGGTCAAAGCCACGTCATGAACGGGATGGAATATGGAATCTCATGTTGATATATACGTTAGGAGAGCAGTTGTCCGCTCGAACCAATTCTTTTCTCAAATGCACGCTCGCGAAAGTACCTGATGAGAGGTCGCGGTTGAGGCCTTGAGGCCTTGAGGAGCAAGGCACCGCCGTAATGAAACCACTCAGCTGGCTTTGTCCATTACAAACAATGCTATACGGAGCCGACGATCTGGCCTCTGAATGCAGAGTCCATCGGTACTCCAATTGAGTTTCTTGCGTCACGTTTCCCATCTCTCTCGGGTTTCTAGAATCAAAACCAAGAGAGCAAAGCAAATAGAGAGGGAAACATGGCAACGGGCCGGGGAAATGTTCCTCCCTATCTAGCACACAAAGTCTCGATATCTTCAGGACGTACAACGTTTCTGCCCCGTTCATAGAGGTAGAGTGTGGGTCATCTCCAATACCGAGAGGAGGAGTAATGGCGACGACGCGCAAAAGATGAATCTCCGGATACAAAGGCAACGAATAACCGGTACAGCGATTGAGTAAGCTCACGCTCGTGGTCACTCGGAGATCTGACACAACACCCATCTATCGTGTATACGGGGGAGTATGAATGAATAGACAATGCGCACAACCATCACAAACCGTAGTAAGCGTCATGAAACCGAGAGCTTGAAAACAAAGGGAAAGTTCGGGAGACTGAGAGAGATACTAACTTCGGATTGAATTAAGACCGCCGGCCGTCGGGAGAAGGAGGAAGACCCACTTAAGTGAATGTGGTCCGCTACAAAACAACACCCGGACACCCGGACGGGACCATGACATGCACATTAAGGAGGACCCTGTAGAAGAAAACGAATGGTGGCCCCTCTCACCCCCTTCAACACATCGAATCCTCCATCGAGAACAGTCCTGGCACGTCCGGCGGCCAGAACGTAGCCCAGCCAAACACAATCCCGGTCACGTGCTGCGGCAACCCTAAGAAGTGCCATACAAGCGTGACAAAGCGGACCTCTGAAGACGAGGCCGCAGTCGCCAGCCCTGTGTGAAAGCGCCGGTGTTCATAGTTTCAGCCTGGGTTCTCCGAATTGAGGACATTAGTGCTGAGTATCCCTACCGAGTGAGAAACAAGTTGTTGAAGGTGAGGTTGTGATGAATGGGGCA
>Ga0307513_10003686_pt1 | contig 20721 bp, 12 predicted proteins | sample 15_EM_MG_FD_202174 | JGI IMG/M metagenome (GOLD analysis project Ga0307513, IMG submission 202174) | Populus trichocarpa ectomycorrhiza microbial communities from riparian zone in the Pacific Northwest, United States - 15_EM | ecosystem: Host-associated > Plants > Roots > Unclassified | place...
TTCCCAGTAGCTGGCCTGGTTACCGTCGTTCACCCGGTTCGCGGTGTACACGTCGGTCACGCTGCTCACCGTCGCGGTCTTACCCAACGCCAGGTTCGGACCACCCGCCGCCGAGGCGGTGGACGCCTGTAGGAGCGGTAGTGCGGCGAGCGCGGACACCAGTAACCCGGTCAGCGCTGCGGCTATCACCCGCGAGGTCAGATGTTTCTTACTCATGACTTCCTCCGTCGTCTTTGACTGGAAAACCGCAGGCTGAACGCAGCACTGGGCGCATCCGCGACAAACCGGGTGGTCAGTATCGGAGTTGCATGCCGCAGTAGGTGGATGGACGAGATCCTGTCGAGATTTTGCGTGACGCCTGCTTACAATTACATCGAGACTTCGGCCCGTCAACGGTTGGTCCGGATATGTCTGTCCCGTGCGCCAAGCGGCGGGTGTTCTACGCAGCGTCGACGATCGTGCCTCAGGCCTCGTTCGCCTGGGCTGCCTCGTTCACTTCGGTCACCGAGAGGGCGTCATGATTCGCCTGCAAAACCATTGACACCATGCGGTATTCGTCAGCAACGGCGGTCACCGAGGGGATCAGGTCGGCGTTATCCGCCCGCGCCACCCGACCCGCCTCGGCGAGCAGATCGGCCAACGGCTGGGCTCCGAGCAGCGCGCTGCTGGGCCCCAAGCTGTGCGCAATCCTGCGCACCCGTTCCGCGTCGCCGTCTCGGCCCGCGACGATGAGCTCCGGGATCCAGGCCTCGGCCTGCTCCAGGTAGGCCTCGATCAGGGACAGTCGGCTTTCCAGCGAGGTTGCCCCCATGTCCGCGCTCAGCTGGGTCAGGATGTCGCGGTCGACCCCGGTGGTCGGAACGAGGGCCGGGGTGCTGGGTGGCCGGGGCGCGCCGATCGGCAACGCGTGCAGGCTCTCGACCAGGTCCGCCATCCGCACCGGCTTGAGCAGGTAACCGTTCATCCCGGCGTCGGCGCAGGCCCGGCGATCCTCCGGCAGTGAGCTCGCCGTCATCGCCAGGATCTGTGGCTGCCGAGGCGACGGGATCAGGCTGCGAATCGCCCGAGTGGCGTCGAGGCCGTCCAGGTTCGGCATGTGGATGTCCATCAGGACGACGTCGTAGTCGGTTCTCAGGACGGCATCGAGGGCCTCCTGGCCGTCGCCCGCGATGTCGACGAAGTGCCCCAGGTTATGCAGCAACCGCTGCGCCACCATCTGGTTCACCACGTTGTCCTCGGCCAGCAGGATCCGCAGCGAGGCCGCGGCCGGCGACGTCTCATCCGCCGTCGGGATCGGGGTTCCCGGGCGCCGGGGGGCGAGGATCCGCCCGAGCAGCAGCCGCAGCGGGCCGGATCGGATCGGCTTGGTATGGAAGCCGGCGAAGAGGTCGGCTTCTGAGGCATGCGGCTTGGTGGCCAGACCGGTCAGCAGGATCAGCGGGAGGTGCTCGCCGATCGGCATCCGCCGAATCTGCTCGGCCAACTCCGCGCCGTCCGATTCCGGCATGTTCATGTCGAGGATGGCGAGGTCGAAACCGGGCCCCTCGTGCAGCACGGCCAGGGCGCCGCGCGGAGAGGAGACCGCCGTGCAGGACATCCCCCAGGTCTCCAGCTGCACCCGGAGGGCCCGCCGGTCGGTGTCGTTGTCGTCAACCACCAGCACCCGGCGACCGCGCAGGTCCACGCCCTCACCGGATCCGTGCGGATCGGTGAGCTCGGCCGGGGGATTGCTGCAGCGATCCAGCCGGATCTCGAAACTGAACGTCGATCCCACGCCGACCGTGCTGGTGACGGCGATGTCGCCGCCCATCGACTGGACGATTGCCCGGCTGATCGCCAGGCCGAGACCGCTCCCGCCGTAGACCCGGGTGGTGGACGGGTCCACCTGGCTGAAGGATTTGAACAGCCGGTCCATCCGCTCCGCCGGAATGCCGATCCCGGTGTCCCGCACGCTGAAGGTCAGGACGACGTCCGCGGTTGTGGGCTGTTCGGTGGCCGTGACCGCGATCAGCACGTCCCCGTGGTGAGTGAACTTGACCGCATTGCCGAGCAGATTGACCAGCACCTGCCGAAGCCGGTTGACGTCGCCGACGACGAACTGCGGGCAGTTCTGGTCGATCTGCGAGGTCAGGGCAAGCCCGCTCGCGGCGCCCGCCACCAGGGTCAGGCTGTCCTCGACGCACCGGCGCAGCTCGAACGGGCGATCCTCGAGCTCCATCTCGCCGGCCTCGATCCGGGAGAAGTCCAGGATGTCGTTGATCACCGCCAGCAGGGCATCGCCACTGGTCCGGACGGTCTCGACATACTCCTGCTGCCGGGCGTCCAGGGCGGTATCCAGGAGCAGATCGGTCATTCCGATGACGGCGTTCATCGGGGTTCTGATCTCGTGGCTCATCGTTGCCAGGAACGACGACTTCGCCGCGTTCGCCGCCAGCGCGGCATCCCGGTCCTGGATCTGTTCGGTGATGTCCATCGCGGTACCGACGACGCGGGCCGGCTTTCCGCTCTCCGGCGGTAGCGCCTCACCCCGGGCCTCGAAGGTCCGTACCTCGCCGTCCAGTATGCGGATCACCCGGTACTGCCAGACCAGGGGCTCATCGGTCTGGACAAACTGCCGGAATGCCGTTTCCACCGCATCAACATCGTCCGGGTGAATGCTGCGACGGTTCGCCTGATTGGCGGTGAACTGCTCGGGATCCACCCCGTAGAGCTCGAACATGATGTCGGTCCAGCTCACGATGTCGTTCTCGGTATCCCACTCCCAGGAGCCGACTCGGGCGATCCGCTGGACCTCGCGCAACCGGCGGCGTTCCTCGTCCAATTCCTCGGTCAGGCCCTGGATCGCAGCGCGGTGCATCGCCTGGATCACGTCGTCATTGCTCTGCCTACCCATGTCAGCCAACCCGACCGCCTGATTCTGAAGCCATGACCTCGTGGCTATCGGCCAGTTCGGCTGCGTCCTGAAGATCAGCCTTGACGGCGGCCGGGCCGATGACGAAGGCTGCGCCGGTGACCGATGACTATCGACTCGAGCGCTTCGTGGCCGCCCAGGACGAAACGGACACGTATGCTCGCGCCGTCCAGGAACTCCAGGCTGCCCGCAAGCAAAGCCACTGGATGTGGTTCGTCTTCCCGCAGCTCGCCGGGCTCGGCCGCAGCCCGATGGCTCAGCTGTACGCGATCTCCGGCCTGCCCGAGGCCAAGGCCTACCTGGAGCACCCGGTGCTCGGCCCGCGCCTGCTGGAATGCGCAAACCTGCTGACCACGATCGGCGGAACCAGCGCCGATCGGATCTTCGGGGCGCTGGATGCCCAGAAACTCCAGTCGTCGATGACGTTGTTCGCCCGGGCCGCCCCGCAGGAACAGGTGTTCCAGGACGTCCTGGACCTGTACTTCGAGGGAAAACCGGACGAAGGGACGACGTCCCGACTCTGACCGCCGCTTCTGATCGCGCTTTACGGCAGGATCGGATGATGCAGCTGTACCCGGACTATCCGATCGTCACCGAACGGCTGCGGCTGCGCCCGCTGACCACGGCCGACATCGATGCCCTGCTGGCCTATCGGGGCCGGGCCGACGTCTGTCGGTACTTGCCGTTCGAGCCGATGACCCCCGAGGTGCTGCTCGGGCGCTTGCGGACCGACCTGTCCCGCACGGCGATCACCCACGAGGGCCAGGCGCTGACCCTCGGCGTGGAGCATGCCGAGACCGGCCGGCTGATCGGCGACCTGGTGCTGTTCTTCCGCAGTCGCGAGCATGCCGGCGGTGAGCTGGGCTATGTCTTCCACCCCGAGGTTGCCGGTCAGGGCTATGCCACCGAGGCGGCCCGAGCGATGCTGGACCTTGGCTTTGACCAGCTCGGGCTGCACCGGGTAATCGCACGGCTGGATGCCCGGAACGAGCCGTCCGCGAAACTGGCGGCCCGGCTCGGCATGCGCCGGGAGGCGCACTTCGTCAGCAATGAGATGTTCAAGGGCGAGTGGTCGGACGAACTGGTCTACGCCATCCTCGCCGACGAATGGCGAGCGGTCTAGCGCATGGTTTCCGCGGTGGTGACACGGGAGAACGTGCTGGGATACCGAGCCTGGGCGCAGGGGCTGGATCGGCGTCCCGGGGGGATCGACCGCGTTCTCAGGCTCGGCCTGCAGGACACTCCGCACGGTTCGGCCCGCGGTGCCCTGGTTGCTCGGGGTATCCCGGTGGGCGACGCCTCGGCTGCGGAGGCGGCGACCGGCCCGCTGGTCACGGTGTGGTCCTGGCGTGGGGCGCCGCACCTGCATCACCGCGCCGACCCGCCGTTCCTGGCCGAGGCGCTCTGGCCGGTCAGCGACGCGGACGCGCAGCGGCGGATCGCCACCACTGTGATCAAGGACGGTGCCCGGCGCGGGATCGAGGCGTTTGCCGAGGCAGCCGCGGCGATCCGCGCCGTGGTCACCACCAGGTTGCTGAAAGGCGAGGTCAGTACCCAGGTCAGTGCCCGGATCCCGGCGGACCTGACGTTCGACTGCCCGACCTGCCAGGCCCGGCACATCTCCGGATCGCTGTTCCAGCAGGTCGGCCTGGCCGCCGGTGTCCAGGTCGAGACCGAGGGCCGAAGCAGCTTTCTGTCGCCGCTGCCGAAGGATGCCCGTCCGAAGGCGGTGCCAACTCAGGCGAAGCGGACGCCGGAAGCCTTGCTGCGCTATCTCGAGGTCCTCGGGCCGGCCTCGGCCGGGCACCTCGCCGGGTTCCTTGGCACCTCCCAGACGACGGTGAAAAACCTTGTGCCGGAAGGGCTTGTCGAGGTGACCTATCCCGATGGCCCGGGCCGAGGCTGGCTGCCGGAAGCAGCGCTCGAGCGGCTGCGCGCAGCCGCGCTACCCCGGCTGACCAGGCTGCTGGCGCCGGGCGACCCGTGGTTGCAGGCCCGCGACCGAGACCTGGTGCTGCCGGACAAGGATCGGCACAAAGCCGTCTGGGGAGCGATCGGCAACCCCGGCGTGGTGCTGGTGGACGGCGAGGTGGTCGGCACCTGGCGGGCGAAAACGCAGCGCAAGCGGCTGGTGGTCACGGTGCAGCCGCTGGAACCTGTGTCCGGCCGAACCCGGGCCGAGATTGACGAAGAGGCCGGACTGGTGGCGGCGTCCCGCGGGCTCGACGCGTTTGAGGTCGACCTCGGCTAGGTTCCGGAGACGGCCCGGACCTGGCGCTGCAGGCCGCTGGCTCGCAGCACCCGTCGTTCCACGCCGGCCCGGAAGGCCTCGTCGGTACCGAGCAACCGGACCCGCTTTCGGGCCCGAGTCACCGCGGTGTAGAGCAGTTCCCTGGTCAGCAGCGATGATTCGACCGATGGCAGGACCACCGACACGGTGTCGTACTGGCTGCCCTGGCTGCGGTGAATGGTCATCGCGTGCACCGTCTCGACCGAGGCCAACAGGGTCGGCGGCAACAGCACCGGCAGCTCACCCTGCCCGAAGGCCGCCACCAGGGAGCCCTCCAGCGACACCACGACGCCGGTGTCCCCGTTGTACACCTTGGCCTCATGGTCGTTCGCGGTCACCAGCAACGGCTGCCCCGGGTACCACTCATCGAACGGCGCGGACACCCAGGCCGAGGCGAGCCGGTCCCACTCCCGAACCCCGAACGGCCCTTCCCGATGCGCGCAGAGCAACCGGTGGTCCTCCAAATGTGCCAGCGCGACACGAATATCGCCGACCACCGCGGCCCTCCGCACCGCCGCGTCGGCGCGCACCACATCCGCTCGCACGCCATCGATGGAACCGGGCGCCACCAGGGAGAGCGGTCCACCGGCGTGCAGCAGCTCGAGCGCCCGGTCGGCGTCACCGGTGCGGACGGCGACGGCAAGCTCCGCGATCGCGCCGCCGAACCGTCGTCCCCGGCTCAGCCGGACGATCCCCGCACCGAGCCGGGAGCGCTCGGCCGCACCGAGGGCGGCCTCCGTGGGGTCGTCCGCAGGGTTGTCGACAGCGGCCAGGTCCGCACCGACCAGCGTGATCAGCGCCGCGTCGATCTGGGCGGTGACCGGCCGGGCGACCAGGTCACCGAGCACCGCACCGGCGTCGACCGAGGTCAGCTGGTCCGGGTCGCCGACCAGGATCAGCCGGGTCTGCGGGCGCAGCGCCTCCAGCAGCCGAGCCATCATCGTCAGCGACACCATCGAGCTCTCGTCCAGCACGATGACGTCGTACGGCAGGTGATTGTCGGCGTTGTGCTTGAACCGGGTGGTGCTGTCCGGTCGCCAGCCGAGCAGCCGATGCAAGGTCATCGCCGACAGCTGCGGCAGCCCGAGTTCCCCGGCCTGCTCCCGGACCGCCTCCTGCAGCCGCGCGGCTGCCTTCCCGGTCGGCGCCGCCAGCGCGATCCGCAGGCCGGGCTGTTCGAGCAGTTTCAGCACCCGGGCCACGGTGTGGGTCTTGCCCGTTCCGGGACCACCGGCCAACACCGTCGTCCATCGGGTGGCGGCCAGCGCCGCGCCGATCCGCTGCCGGTCCGGGGCCGCTCCGGGGAACAGCGCTGCCAGCCGTTCGGTCAGGTGATCCGCGACGGCCGGACGGGAGACGTCGCGAGCGTCGAGCGCGGCCCGGATCGTCTGCTCCTGTCGCCAGTACCGGTCCAGATAGAGCAGGACGCCGCTGTCGGTGTCCACCAGCCGCAGTGGAGTCAGCCGTCCGTTCGTCGGTGAGTTGACCAGAGCGCTTGCCCGGAGCGCGGTTTCCAGCTCGATCGCGGCGGGCCAGGGTAGCCCGTCGACCTCGACCTCCGGATCGTCAACCGCGACGTCACTGAGCCGGGCGAGGTCGACGCAGACCGAGCCGAGCCGCACCGCCCGGACCGCGAGTGCCGCGGCCAGCAACACCGACTCGTCCTGCTCACCGCCCAATGCACCGAGCCGAATGGCGACATGGACGTCGGCGGCCTCCAGCACGCCCGCGACGTTGAAGCTGCGCAGCAGGCCGGTGGCGCGCTGCACCAACCGGGCCGCGGTCACGACCAGCCGCCCTTGCCGGCCAGCAGATCGGACAGCGCCGGAATCAGCGCTGCCGGCGGCTGCCAGTCGAAAACCCCGCAGCCGTGAGGTGTTTCCGGTCCGATCATGCCGCGGACAAAAAGGTATGCGATTGGGCCCAGATGGGCGGTCGGATCGTAACCCGGCTGCCGCCAGCGCAGGTACCGGTGCAGTGCGACCCCGTACAGCAGGGCCTGCAGCGGGTAGTGGGCGCGCAGCATTTCGCCGGCCATCGCTGCGCGGGTGTAGTGCAGCGCGGTCAGGTCACCCCGGGCCAGCCGGTTGGTCTTGTAGTCGACAACGATGTAGCGCGGGCCAGGCAGGCGGAGCACGGCATCAATGCTTCCGCTGAGGAAACCCCGCAGCGCGGGGGCGTCGACGTGGTCCAGCAGTTCCGGGTAGTCGGCCAGCGGGTCATCGTCCGGCAGGTGTTCCCGCAGCAGGGTGGCGACCTGGCTCAACGTCACCTGGTCGGCGGTCGGCCGCTCCCCGCCGGCCAGCGGCATTTCAAAGTTGAGTTCCGCGAGCCGATTCTGCGGGCCGATGCTCTGCAGGGTCGGCCCGCCCGGGGTCAGTGGGGTGTGGAAGACCGGCAGCAACGCAGTGGCCAGTTCGGCGGGATCGATGCTCGACAGCCGCCGGGACACCACTTCGCCGCACCGCCGCTTCAGTTCGGTCTCGAAGTCCGGCGCCGCCGTGTCGACCAGTTCGAACACCTCGTGCACCAGCGTCCCGAACACCGGCCCGCTCGGAAGATCGTTCATGGTGGACGGCGGCCCGCTTGTCGCGAGGTCGACCGCGGGTTCCTCGATGGGTTCGTCAACCGGTTCGTCATCCACGACCGCCTGCTCCGGTTCGCTCCCCACCCCGCTGTCGTGCGCCGACGCCGTCAGGGCGGAGTAGGAGGTCCGCCGCCAGAGCAGGTCGATCGGACGACGGAATCGCGCCACGTCCAGGGTGGGCGGGTTGTCCGTCGGCGGTGTCCAGCGCAGTCCCTGCGCCGCCCCCACCTGCTCGACGCTGACCTGGTCAATCGAGGCCCAGGCAGCGAACCGGTCGGCGAGCCGAGCATCCGCCGGAACCATTTGGCGTAGTGAGGGTTCGGCGCTGTCCGGGGTCCGGCCGAAGAGCAGCCGGTGCAGCGGTGATCCGCTGGTCCCGGCGCTCGGCGCCCACCAGGCCACCACCTGCGACTGGGCCCGGGTGAGGGCGACGTACAGCAACCGCAGCTCCTCCCCGGCCTCCTCCAGCTCGCTCTGGGTCTTGCGCAGCGAGTAGCCGGGGCTCTGCTTTCCGCCGATGTCCCGGATCCGGCGGCCCTGCCGGTCATGCAGCAGCAGGCTGCTCGGGTTCGGGTTCTTCGCCCCGTCCCATCCGAAAGGCACATGGACGATGGGAAACTCGAGTCCCTTGCTGGTGTGCACGGTGACGATGTGGACGGCCGCGGTATCGCTCTCCAGTCGTCGGCTGCGGTCGGCGGAGCTGCCGGACGCCGGATCGGTGATCCGCTCGGTGAGCCAGCCGGCCAACGCGGTCAGCCCGAGGGACTCCTCGACGGCGGCCCGGTTCAGCAGCTGGGCGACATGCCGCAGGTCGGTCAGTCGGCGTTCCCCGCTGGCCTGGGACAGCAGTCGGGCGTCGAGATCGGTGCGGGCGGCCAGCCGTTCGAAACTGGCGGCGAATCCGGCGTCCTCGAACAGCCGCCCGAGTTCGCGCAGCAGCACGCTGGTTTCGGTGGTGGCTCGGTCGTCCAGTTCGTCGGCGCGGCAGCCGATCAGGGTGGTGAGGGCCGCCAGCCGGACCCGGCCGGTGCGCTGCGGCTGCTCCAGAGCGTGCAGCAACCAGAGCCATTCGGTTGCGGCCGGAGTCTCGAACACACTGGTCGATCCGGCGACGACGGACGGGACGCCGGCCGCGTCCAGGGCCTGCCGGACGGCCTCGACGTGACGACGGTTGCGGACCAGGATGGCGACGTCACCGGGCTGGATCGGCTGGCCGGCCAACCCGGCGCCGCCGGCGAGCAACCGGACCAGCTCGTCGGCCAGGTCCGCGGCGATTCGCTCGCGCAGCGCGCCGACCGCCGGAAAGCCGGTCTTTCCGAGCGTTCCCGACCCGGTCCGGTCCAGCCAGCGCACCCGCAGAGGTGGCGCGACGGAGAGCCGGGAGTGGGTGTGGGCAGCGGCCGCACTGACCGGGTGGACGACGATATCGGGGTGCCCGAGCGCGGCCCCGCCGTACAGATGCTCCAGCGCCCGCAGCAGGTCGGCGTCGCTGCGCCAGTTGGTACCCAGGGTCTCGTGCCGGTCGGCGAGCCGGACGGCGTCCAGGTAGCTGAGTACCTCGGCGCCGCGGAACGCGTAGATCGCCTGCTTCGGGTCGCCGATCAGGACCAGCGTGGTGTGCCCGGCAAACGCCCGGCGCAGCACCTCCCACTGCACCGGATCGGTGTCCTGGAACTCGTCCACCAGGACCACCCGGTACCGCTCGCGGACCCGGGCGCAGCTCTCGGCGCCGTGCTCGGGATGCGCCAGCGCGTCCCGCAACAGCACCAGCAGGTCGTCGAAGTCGCGCAGCCCGGCCACCCGCTTGCGCCGGTCCACCTCGAGCCGGGCCTGCTCCGCCAAGGACACCCGCTGCCCGACCTCGGTGTCCAGCGGCTGGTCGGATGGCGCCAGTTGGGCCTGCCGGTCATTCAGCGCCTCGCGGGCGACGTCGACGGCGGCGGCCGGCGAGAGCAGCGGCAGCGGTCCGGCGTGCCCGGCATAGGACTGCAGGAACAGGTCGGCGGCGACCTCGGTGACGACGTCGTCAACCGTCTCGACGATCCGCGCACCCGGCTCGCGGTCCCCGGCGATGCCCAGCCCGTCGAGCATTCGCTGACAGAAGCTGTGCGTTGTGGTGATCGTGGCCGCGTCGAAGTCGGACAGCGCAACGGTGAGCCGGCGCCGCCGCTCGGCCACCTCCTCATCGCTGCCGGTGGCCAGGTGCCGCAGGACATCGTCGCTGCTCAGCCGGGCTGCAGCGAAGTCGTCCAGGCCCCGGCGGGCCGAGGTCAGCCGTTGCCGAGTGCGCTCGCGCAGCTCCTGGGTGGCGGCCCGGCCGAAGGTGACGAGCATCAGCTGGGAGAGCGGGATGCCGGCCTCGGCGACGTACCGGGTGGCCAGCGCGGCGATCGTGTACGTCTTGCCGGTTCCGGCGCTGGCCTCCAGCACAACGGTGCCCTCCGGCAGCGGCCCCAGCAGATCGAAGCTCACGCCTGACCCACCTGCTCGTGCTCGAGCAACGGCGTCCACAACCGCCGGGAGAGGACACCGAACCGACTCGGTTCGGGGTACCAGCCGGCTTCACCCGGACCGGGCGCCGCCGCCAGCACCGGCTCGAACCGCGGTGCCCGGCCATACACGTAGCTCAGGTGCCGGTCCGTGCAGTCGCCGTACCGACCGTTCCATTCCTTGGCCGCGCCGTCCTCCGCCTCCAGCACGGTCGAGCCGGAGCCGCGCCGCTCGGCGTAGGCCGCGCTCGCCCCCGGGCCGACCGGCAACGGCTCACACAGCCCGCTGTCCCGCAGCGTGACCAGTTCCCGCAGCACGGCGACCGGGTCGGTGGGCGGTTGCAGGGTGGAGCGCCGGGTCGGTCGGCCGAACTGCCCGCGCCCGGTGGTCAGGGCTCGCCAGGACCGCTCGGGTCGGGAGGCGGCAACCGCGAGCAGCCGCACCCAAGCGGCGATCCGGTGCTTGCCCGCGAGCGTCGAGTACGACGAACTCGCCAGCACGTCGGAATGCACCCCGGTCACCGTGCCGCTCAACCGCCGTCCGCTGCCCAGATCCACATCGACGTCCACCGTGCCGGCCGGGCCGGCATGCACCGGCAGACAGGCCTGGACCAGTGCCTCGACGCCCTGCTCCAGGTCCGCCAGTACCCTCGCGCCGAGTCGCAACGGAGGCAGGGTGCCGCGCCGCCGCTCGGCGTCCCGGAACGCGGCGAGATCCACGCCGCGCAGCCGGGCCATCAGCATCCGCTCGCCGATGTCCCACTTGGCCAGGCCGTCGAGTTCGGCATCGAGACCGTCGTGCAGTTCGGTCTCCTCGCCCGGCACTCGAACCAGCAACCGCTGCCGCAGAAACGCCTGCACCGGGTGCTGGACGAAGGCGATCAGGTCGGCCAGCTCCACCGGGCCGAGGTCGCCGTCAACCGCCGGCAGCGGCGCGGCCAGCAATGCCGGGTCGGGCTGCTGCACGCCGACGGCGGCCCGAGCCCCACGCAGTGCGGCGACATCGAAGCTGAACGGGTCTGCGGCGTCCACGTTGCGGGGTGCAAATGGTTGCAGCGGACGCCTTTTCACGATGTCCTCGGCGCAGGTAATGGTGATCACGTCGAGCAGCTCACCGAGCGGCACGGCCGGTGGACGAGTGGCGCCGGTGACCGGATCCGCGCCGGTATAAAGCACGATCAGCCGCTCGCTCGCGGACATCACGGCGTCCAGCAGCAACTGCCGGTCCTCGCTGCGCCGATCCCGCTCGCCGATGCAGGGCTCCAGCGCCAGGATGTCGTCGCCGTCCACCCCCGCCCCGCGCGGAAACACGTCGTCGTCCAGCCCGAGCAGCGCCACCACCCGATGCGGCACCGAGCGCATCGGTACCAAGGTGGCCACGGTCAGCTCACCGGTGCGAAAGTTGGCTCGGGTCGGCCGTCCGGCGAGCCGCTCGGTGAGCATCGCCCGGACGTCGGGCAGCTGCAACGGTGCTGGTCCGGCGTGCTCAACCGCCGCGGCCAGTTCGCGCTGGGCCTGGGTCAGCTGCCAGGCATCCCGCTCGCGGACGTCGGTGAGCAGGTCCAGCGCACGGGCGAGCCGGACCGCCCACTGCTCGGCGGGGTGCGGGCCCTGCAACGAGGCCAGCACCGACCACAGCCGGTCGATCAGCTCGCTGAGCCTGCCTGCCAGGTGCACGTCGGTGCTGTCGACGTCGTCCAGCGGGAGCGCCCGATCCAGCCAGCTGAGGTCGGTCTCGTCGGCGGCGACGCCGAGCAGTACCCGGTCGAGGCCGGTCAGCCAGGTGCCCTGCTGGATCTCCGACAGCCCATAGGCGCGACGCTGCTGATGGTTGATTCCCCAGCGGACGCCGGACTGCGACGCCCAGGTGCGCAGCTGCTCCAGGTCGTCGTCATCGAACTCGAACCGCCGCCGGACCGGGCCGGTGGCGGCCAGATCGAGCACCTGGCTCGCGCTCACCCGACCGCCGGCCAGATCGAGCAGAGTGGTGACGGCGTCCAGCAACGGGTTGGTCTGGGTCAGGGACCGGTCGGCCAGCCGCACTCGCAGCCGGTGACCCGGGTGGCCGTTCGGCCCGGCGGCGGCGCCCTGGCCGAAGCTGGCCCGGATCAGCGGTGCGTAGGTCTCGACGTCCGGGCACATCACCAGGACGTCGCGTGGCTCCAGCGTCGGATCGTCCTGAAAGGCGTGAAGCAGGGCCTCTCTGAGCACCTCGACCTGGCGAGCCGGACCGTGGCAGGCATGTACCTGGACGGTTGCGTCCCTGGTCGCCGTCCGAGTCGGGCTGCGATCGTCCCGGATCGCCGCTTGCAGTTCCGCGAGCAGCGAGCCCTGCGCCGCCCTGCCGGGTTGATCGGCTGCCGGGTGATGGCTGTCGGCGCCGGCCGCCGCCAACGGTTGCAGGCGTTGCTGCAGCTCACGGGTGTCCCGGGCGAGGCTGGCGAGCAGCGGGTTGGTCACCGACAGCCCGGTGATGTCGTCCTTGCGGTGCTGCGCCGGGGCGGCCGCGCTCAGCCAGTCCCACAGCGCCGGGCTGGGGTGCGGCAGCCACAGGTGCACGTCCCGCCGGGCGGCGAGGGCGTCGATCACGGTGAGCTGCTCGGTACTCAGCCGGGTCGGACCGAAGATCGAGATCCGGAGTGGCAGGTCGGTGCGGTCCGGTTCGGCCCGCAGGGTGGCGCAGATCTCGGTGAGGCGCTCGGCGGCGCTCTCGGCATTGATCGCGGTTCGCAGCCGGCGCCAGAGTTCGGCCTGCCACACCAGGTGGTCCGGCAGGGCTGCACCGGTCCCGTCGGTGTCTCGTTGCTGGGCCCAGTCGACGAGCATCTGCGGACGCTCGGCGCCGTACGCGGTGAACCGGTTCGCCAACATCGCCGCCGTCGCCCACCGCCGTCCGCCGCGGTGATCGTTCCTGCCGGTACCCAGGTGAGCTGCGAGAACGCCGCACCACGGCTCCTGAACGCACTCGTCGATGACCGCCAGCGTGGTCCACAGCACCCGGGACGGAGCCCACGGATCGTCGTCCGGTTCGCGGCCCTCAACGGCCTGGATCGCCTGCGCGACCAGCCGATCCGGGCTGGGAAAGACGATGTTGGCGCTGACTCCCTCGCTGCCGCCCACCGTCCCCGTGCCCAGTACGGCGGACAGCCGCTGGCTCAGCCAGCGCTCGACGCCCTTGGCCGGGACGGCGATGACCTCCGGGGTGAACGGGTCGTCAAGCGGGACGGCGAGCACCTCACCAAGAGCTTCGACCAGGCGGTCGGACCGCTCGGCGCGGTGAAGATGCAGCACAACCCCTTCATACCGCGCCGAACTGCCGGACCCTACGAAGCCCCGCACTGGGCGCGTCGGCCTCGCCCAGAGCTTTCCCGTCCCGCCCTTATCACCCTAGAAGTCGGTTTTCGGCTAGGTTTTACAGCATCGCAAGCAGGCTTCAATGGGGGATGCAGTTCGGGGTTGTGATCGAGCCTTCGGGAAGGACGCCCATGTCTGAAGAGTACAAACTTCTCGCCCAGCTTCCCTTTGCCGATCCCGAGCCCGAGGCCATCCAACGGATCGCCGCGCACCTCGAGATGCCGGTGAGCCTGGGCCCAGAAGGAGCGCCCGAGGTCAACACCGACGCCTTCCTGATCTACGCATTCCTGCCCGACGACGTCGACCGGAAAGCGGCGACCGACCTGTTCGCCCTGGACACCAATCTCACCTTGGTCTTCACCGACCCGGACGAGCCCGAACGGCTGGCGCCCAGCCCGGTCGCGACGACCATGACGAAGATCGGGCTCCTGCTGGCGGCCGTGTATACCGCCCGCGGAATCATTGTCACCGACTACACGCCGTCGTCGATCGTGCTCCGGTTCGAGAACGGACAGGTGACCCTGAACCAGGATTGGGACGGCTGGCGGACGATGCCGGAAGCGCTCGCCGTCATCCCGGAGCCGAGGACGATGAAAAGTCTGAAGGGGCGGACCTGACGGATTTCGCCGGCGTGTCGGAGAGCCTGCTCGCCGGCGCCCGGTCGGGCACGGTTGTCGAGTTCCAGAACTCAGAACAGATCTCCGCAGAGTTCCTGCTCGACATTCTGACCGGCCGGACCGCCGTCCAAACGCATTCGCGTGGGGTGCGCATTCGCGGTGCGCGGGTGATCGGCGAGCTGGAATGGGACTGGCAGCGGCTTCCGGTGCCCTTCGAGCTGGTCGACTGCGTCATCGACAGCGCGATCAACCTCGACCATGCCCAGGTCGCCGGGCTGAGCCTGATCCGCTGCCGGCTTCCGGGCCTGTCCGCGGAGCAGATGACCTGCGCCAGCACCCTGAAACTGGTCGGTTCGAGGATCTCGGGCACGGTGTTATTGCGGGACGCCGTGATCAACGGTGCCGTGCTGGCGAGTGACGCGGTCGTCCAGGGGCAGATTGACGACGTCGACCATGCCGGTGGCCGGGTCGCCGTTCTTGGCACTCGGATGCAGGTCACCGGGGCCCTGGTGCTGGACGGCTTCACCGCCGAGGGCGCGCTGCTGCTGTCGGGTGCGCGGATCGGCGGCAATCTGCTCTGCTCGGGTGGTCGTTTCCTCAACCCCGACGCAGATGCGCTGGAGGCGCTGGACGCCGAGGTGGCCGGCAGCGTCCTTCTGACCGAGGGTTTCACCGCCCGGGGCCGGGTGCTCTTTGACCGGTCGACGATCGGCGGCGACGTCGAATGCTCCGGCGGAACGCTCGATGGCGGAATGGTGGAGGGCAAAGCCAGGCCCGCGTTCTCCGGCAGCCGGATGGAGATCGGTGGCGGGCTGTTTCTACGGCAAGGTTTCTCGGCCACCGGGCCGGTGCATCTGTTCGGTGCCCAGATCGGTGGAAGCTGGGACTGCGGGGGCGCGACTTTTGTCAACCCGTCCGGCGCAGAGACGATTTGGGCCAGCGGGGCGCGAATCCAGGGCAGCGTGTATTTCGAGGCGGGGTTCATCTCTGCCGGGAGCATTCGCATGCGCGGTGCCCAGATCGGCGGCAATCTCAGTTGTGGCGGAGGCCGGTTCATCAATCCTGGTGGGGTTGCCTTTCGGGCGGTGAATCTCACCGTCGAGGGTGATCTCCTGCTCAGTGGCACGCTCGCGGTGGCAACGTGCACCGCCGAGGGTGAGGTGAGCTTTGTCGGTGCCCGGATCGGCGGTCTGGTGCAGAGCCGAGGTGGCACGTTCACCAACCCAGGCGGGGTCGCGCTCGCCTTTGCCGATGCTGAGATCGCTGGAAATGTACATCTGGACAAGGATTTTCAGGCAAGAGGTGAGGTCCGGCTGGCCGGCGCGCGGATCGGCGGCCAGCTGAACTGCGCCGGCGCCGGCTTCAGTAATCCGGCCTCCGCCGCCGATCCCGGCGCCATTGCCCTGAACCTGGTCGGCATCGATGTCAACGACAGTGTGCTGCTGCACCGGGGGTTCCGGGCCGAGGGCCAGGTCCGGCTGAACCGGGCCCGGATCGGCGGCCTGCTGGAATGCGGTGGCGGCGAATTCCGCAACCCCGGTGGGTTCTCGCTGTTCGCGCGAGCGATCAGGATCGGTGCGGGCGCGCTGTTCGGCATCGGCTTCGTGGCCGAGGGATCCGTCCGGATCAGCACCGCACAGATCACCGGTGACCTGGATTGCCGTAGGGGTGTCTTCACCGAGGATTTCGTCGCCGCCGGATCGGTGGTCAGCGGAAGCTTTCGCTGGCAGCAGCTCGCGGTCCCGCCGGCCGGCAACGTCGACCTGCGTCGGGCTCGAGTCGGCGAACTGGACGACGACCTCGCCAGCTGGCCCACCGGAGGACGGTTGTGGCTGGCCGGTTTCAGCTACGACCGGCTGAGCGACCGGGCTCCGCGTTCCCCGGCCGATCGGGTGGAGTGGATCCGCCGCCAGCGCGGGTACACCCCGGAGCCGTACCAGCAGCTCGCAGCGGTGTACCGGAGCAACGGCCAGATCGCCGAGGCGACCACGGTGGCGATCGCCCAGCAGGACGACCTGCTCGCCCGCGGCGACCTGACCCGGCCGGCCAGGGCCTGGACCTGGTTTCTCGGCCGAAGCCTCGGCCACGGGTACCGGCCCGGCCGCGCGGCCTGGGCCCTGCTGGCGCTGTACATCGTCACGGTGGCGTCGGTCTGGCTGGGAGCCCGGTCGGACGCCTTCATCCAGGTCGGTGACACCGCGCCGCAGCCCACGGTCACCGCCAGCCGCTGCGCCGACGCCTACCCCTGCCTGTCCGTGCCCGCGTACGCGCTGGAGAACATCACCCCGATCCTCAACCTGCATCAGGCCGAGAACTGGCATCCGAAGAGCTCAACCACCACCGAGTGGATTCTGCGGGACTGGCTCTACCTCTCCACGGTGATTGGCTACGCCGGTACCACCCTGCTCGCGGCCGGTCTGAGCGGCCTCGCCCGCAGCGCCTGAGCCTGTCGTTCTGCGGGGCCTACTCGTAAGGGTCGACCGGGGCGGGCAGTTGTTGGACGGCGCTGGCGGCGAACTCCGGGACGCCATCCGCCCCGATCCCACGGAAGGTCCCGGTCACGGTGAACCAGGCATCCCGGGTCGGGGCAGCACCGGTCGCCCCGGACACCCGGGCGACCGCCGCGACCGCATCCGCCGCGCAACAGGCGATCTGGTAGCGGGCCAGACGGAATCCGTTGCCGTCCGCCGGCCGGGCGACAAAGCCGGTGAGCCGCAATTCGGCGCCGCGCATGCTGTGCCCTTTCCGGTCGAAGGCCCGCTGGTCGAACTCCAGCAAGGTCATCTCCCGGGGTTCGGTCGCGGCCGGCAGCGGGTCGAAGACGTCGCCCCCACCCGCGGTCACCCGGCTGCGGTCCACCCCGAAGCTGCCGAGCGCCGGGGGGACCACGAGCAGCAGGGCGAGCACCGGGACGAGCAGCAGCCAGCCGACCCCGTCCCCGTGTTCATGATCCTCGTCGTGCCCGTGGCCCTCGTGCCGCTCGTTTTCGGCGGGGTCCTCGTTTCCGGCGCGCAGCGCGGTCAGCACGGCAACCGCGCCGAGCGCCGCCAGCAGCACCCCGGCGATCAGCAGCCATGGCCCCATCCCGGCCCGGACATAGCGCTGATAGGCATCGGTCACCGTGAGCCGGATCAGCATCGCCCCGACAAGCAGCAGCGTGGTGCCGCCGACCAGCGGTGTCACAGCAACCACCAGCCGATCAGGCTCGCCGAACCGAGCGCGCAGACGAAGGTCAGCGGCGCGAAGCGGAGGGTGAACGCGCGGCCGAAGGTCCCGGCCTGCAGGGCGATCAGTTTGACGTCGACCATCGGCCCGACCACCAGGAACGCCAGCCGCGCGGTGAGAGAGAACTGCTTGAGCCCGGCGGCAACAAAGGCATCGGCCTCCGAGCAGAGCGCCAGCACAACGGCGAGGACCGCGAGCGCCAGCACCGACAGGACGGGCGATTCGGCGAAGGCGTCCACCACGCTCCGCGGCACCGCGGTCTGCAACGAGGCGGCCGCCGCCGCGCCGATCACCAGGTAGCCGCCCGCCGAGAGGAAGTCGTGCTGGGCGGTCTGCCGGAACACCTCGATCGGTCGGCGGTCCGACGGCGGGGTGGGCCGAGTCGCCAGCGCCAGCAGGTCGCCGCGTCCGATCACGGTCCAGGCCAGGCCGACGGTGACCGCGGCGATCAGGCTGGCCAGGAACCGGGCCGCGACCATCTCCGGCTGGCCGGGGAACGCGACCGCCGTCGCCACCATCACCACCGGGTTGATCGCAGGTGCGGAGAGCAGGAAGGTCAGCGCGGCAGCCGGGGTGACGCCGCGGGACATCAGCCGACGGGCGATCGGCACCGAGCCGCACTCACAGCCGGGCAGTGCCGCTCCGGCAACGGCGGCGACCGGGACCGCGTACACCGGGCGGTCGGGGAACACCCGGGAGAGCGTGGCCGGTGAGACGAACGCCGCGATGCAGGCGCTCACGCTGACCCCGAGGACGAGGAAGGGCAGCGCCTGAACAGTGACCGCGACGAACACGGTGGCCCAGTTGGCGACCGCAGGCCGGTCCAGCAGGCTGACCAGTTGCGGCCGGGCCAGCACGGCAAGGATCAGCAGTCCGGCGATCGGCGCAAGGGCGAGTTCCTTGGCACGGTTCCGCCGCGGGCCGGGGGACCGGTCATCGGCCTGCTCGGCCTGCCCGGGCTTGGTCGGTAACTGGCTCACCATGCCTGCACTGTAGAGACGTCCGTCGGCGGGCTTCGCCCATGCGTCCGGAGTTCACCTTGGTTGCGCGGATTTCTTGCATTGCTTACCAAAATCTTCCCGCAAAACGGCCCATCTTCGGCACAATGTCCATTGCCCGCGCGGCGGGCACAGGTGCCAACGGTGCTTGCGGGTAGCTGTGGAGGATTTCGTGAGATTCGATCGTTCGAGTTTCCGCTCGGTTCGTCGGCCAAGTTCCCGGGTGACGCAGGGCGGCCTGGTGGCAGTCAGCCTGGGCGCGGTTCTGCTCGCGCCACTGGCCGCGACCGGCCCGGCCGCCACCGCGGCCCCGACGATCTCCGGCGCCCAGTCGCTGACCGACACGGTCTCGGTCAGCTTCGAATCCCACAAGCCCTCGAAGACCAGCGATGTTCACCTGCTGGCCTGGAACGACTTCCACGGCAACCTCGAGCCGGCCGCGCTGAACATCTACGGCAAGTTCGCCGGTGGTGCGCCGTACCTGGCGAAGCTGGTCAAGGAGCGGCAGAAGGCGTACGGCCGGTCCGAGGCAACCGTGCTCGCCGGTGACAACATCGGCGCCTCGCCGCTGTCGAACGCGCTGGTCAACGAGGAGCCGGCGACGATCGTCTCGAACCTGATGAAGGTCGACTTCTCCTCCGTCGGCAACCACGAGTTCGACAAGGGCGCGACCGAACTGCAGCGGATCCAGAACGGCGGTTGCAAGCCGGTCGTCGGCTGCAACGGTGCTCCGTACGCGAAGGCGCACGGCGGGACGACCAAGCGCTACCCGGGCGCCGACTTCCAGTACCTGTCGGCGAACGTGCTGGACAGCAAGACCAAGAAGCCGCTGTTCCCGGCGTACGGGATCAAGAAGCTGCGGACGTCCAGCAACAAGGACGTGAACGTCGGCTTCATCGGTGAGGTGCTACGCGACACCCCGACCATCGTCACGCCGTCCGGGGTGGCCGGGCTGACCTTCACCGACGAGGCGGAGGCCGCCAACAAGGCGGTGAAGGACCTGGCCAAGCGCGGGGTGAAGATCCCGGTGCTGGTGATCCACCAGGGTGGTTTCCAGAGTGGAACGGCGGCGCTGAACGGCTGCGCCGGCAACCTGACCGGGAGCCCGATCGCCGCGATCGCCGACAAGCTCGACCCGTCCATCAAGATCATCATCTCCGGCCACACCCACGCCGAGTACCGCTGCACCATCACCACCAACGGCGTCACCCGGTTGATCACCAGTGCCTCGTCGTTCGGCCGGATCCTCACCGACCTCACCCTGAAGGTGAACGACCGGACCGGTGAACTGGCCTCGGTCGACGCGACCAACACCATCGTTGAGAACGCGCTGAACACGCCCGGTCCCGGCGTCGTCCGCCAGCCCGACCCGAGCAAGGCGGACCCGAAGGTCCAGGCGGTCGTTGACCAGTACGTCGCCGCGTCCGCACCGCTCGGCAACAAGGTGGTCGGAAAGGTCCAGGGCGACCTGACCCGGACGGCGACCGGCGAGTCGACCCTCGGCGACGTGATCGCCGATGCCCAACTCGTGGCCACGTCCTCGGCCACCACCGGAAACGCAGTCGTGGCGTTCATGAACCCCGGCGGAATCCGTGCCGATCTTCTGGCCGCGTCGATCTCCTCCGGCGGCGAGGCGGTGGGCGAGGTGACCTACGGCGAGGCGTTCACGGTTCAGCCGTTCGGAAACAGCCTGGTCACCAAGACGATGACCGGCGCCCAGATCCGGAGCCTGCTGGAGCAGCAGTTCGCCGGCTGCGGCGGGCAGACGGTCGGCCGCACCCTGCAGATCTCGGCGTCGTTGAAGTACGAGCAGTCGGCGACCGCATTGCCGGCCAGCCCGTCGGCGGCCGACTGCGCGGCTCAGATCGGCGTCATCTCGATCAACGGGACGGCGATCGACCCGGCTGCTTCCTACCGGGTGACGATGAACAACTTCCTCGCCACCGGCGGGGACGGGTTCACCGTCTTCAACAGCGGCACCGACGTGCTGGGCGGCGCCCAGGACATCGACTCGTTCGTGGCCTACCTGACCGCCGCCGGAGCCACCGGCGTCCCGGTCCCCGCCCTGAACCGCATCGTCCCGAAGCCCTAGCCCGTACCGTCCAACCCTGGTGAACAGATAGCAGGTCTGCGAGCGGCACTTCGCACCCTTTCGGCCGGTGAAACCAAGATCAAAGAGCCTGTAGCGAAATCCCGAACACCATGCAGTAGATCAAGGAAAAATCCGATCTGTGCGGGTATTTGACCCAC
>Ga0307513_10003687_pt1 | contig 20718 bp, 12 predicted proteins | sample 15_EM_MG_FD_202174 | JGI IMG/M metagenome (GOLD analysis project Ga0307513, IMG submission 202174) | Populus trichocarpa ectomycorrhiza microbial communities from riparian zone in the Pacific Northwest, United States - 15_EM | ecosystem: Host-associated > Plants > Roots > Unclassified | place...
CTGCCAGGCCGCGACATGCACATACCAGTCGTGGTCAGTGCAGGTCAGCGCGTAACTCGAGCGGAATCTGGCGCGATTCCCACAGCGCGTCGAGAACGACCTCGCGGTCCCGGCGGCGCGGCGCGCGCAGCTACGACGCCGACGAGCCGGCGATCGCGCGCGCGACCCGCACACCGTCGAGCGCGGCGGACACGATGCCACCGGCGTAGCCCGCACCCTCGGCGCACGGGTACAGGTCGGCCAGGTCGGGCGAGACCAGGCGCTCGCGGTCGCGCGGGACGCGGACCGGCGACGACGTGCGCGACTCGACGCCGACCAGCACGGCCTCCTCGGTGAGGTAGCCGCGCATCTGGCGATCGAACGCGGCGAGCGCCTCGCGCAGGCGGGCCGCGAGCGGCAGGCCGGTGGCGTCGAGCACGGCGCCGATGTCGCCAGCGGCGAGCCCGGGCTCGTAGCTCGAGGCCGGCACCGTGGACGAGGCCCGGCCGCGCACGAAGTCGGTCGCGCGGGTCGCCGGGGCGCGCAGCCCGCCGCCCCCGGCGAGCGCCGCGGCGCGCTCGAGCCGGCGCTGCAGCTCGATGCCGCCCAGCGGCTCCGACAGGCCCAGGCGCGCGAGGTCCGCGACCTCGACCGCGACGACGAGCCCCGAGTTGGCGAACGGCGAGTCGCGGCGCGACAGGCTCATGCCGTTGACCACGACGCCGTCGGGCTCGGTCGCCGCCGGGACGATCCAGCCGCCCGGGCACATGCAGAACGAGAACGCCCCGCGCTTGTCGTCGGGCGTGAACGCCAGCTTGTACGCCGCGGCCGGCAGCGCCGGGTGGCCCGCTGCGCGGCCGTACTGGATGCGATCGATCAGCGGCTGCGGGTGCTCGATCCGCACGCCCATCGCGAACGGCTTGGCCTCGAGCGCGACGCCGGCGCGCGCCAGCAGCTCGTGGACGTCGCGCGCCGAGTGGCCGGTCGCGATCACCACGGCGCGGCCGATGAGCTCGCCGCCGTCGGCCAGGCGCACGCCGATCGCGCGGCGATCGCGCACGACGAGGTCGACCACGCGCGCGCCGAAGCGGACCTCGGTGCCCGCGCGCTCGAGCGTCTCGCGCAGCGCGGTCACGACCTTGGGCAGCTTGTTCGAGCCGATGTGCGGCCGGGCGTCGACGAGGATGTCGTGCGGCGCGCCGTGGATCGCGAGGATCTCGATGACGTCGCGCACGTCGCCGCGCTTGTGCGAGCGGGTGTAGAGCTTGCCGTCGGAGTAGGTCCCTGCGCCGCCCTCCCCGTAGCAGTAATTCGAGTCAGGATCGACCACGCCGTGCTGGGTCAGGCCCTTGAGATCGCGGCGGCGCGCCTGCACCGGCTTGCCGCGATCGAGGACCACCGCGGCGATGCCGGCGCGCGCCAGCTCGTAGGCGCAGAACAGCCCGGCCGGTCCGCCGCCGACGATGACGACCGGCGGCCCCGCGACCTCGCGCACCGGCGCGCCGCCGAGCACGCTGGTGGTCGCGGCGCCGACGACAATGTGGAAGCGCACGCGGCCGCGCCGCGCGTCGAGCGAACGCTTGCGGACCTCGAGCGGCGGCAGCTGCGCCGGCGCCGCGCCGAGCTGGGTCGCGAGCTTGCGCGCGAGCTGCGCGGGCTCGTCGGCCGGCGTCGCCAGCTCGTCGAGCTCGAGCTCGATGGTGAAGTCATCGTCCGGCGCGAGCCGCATATCGGTCACATCGTAGCGGAAAGCCGCCCGGCTCAGTTCACCTGGCCGTCGTCTTCGTCGGCGGCGACGTCGTACTCGCTCGCGGAGATGCCGCGATCGGCCTCGACTGCTTGCAGGCGCAGCAAGGCGCGGTCGCGGCGGGCGGGCGCGAGGTGGGCCGCCAGCGCGCGATAGGCCAGGCCCGCATCGGCCGCGACCTCGTCGTCGATGATCTCGCGCACGCGCTGCAGCAGCGCCTCGAACACGTCGGCGTCGGGCTCCACGCGGGTGGGCGCCGCGGCGATGCAGCGCGCCAGGGCCATCGCGGCCGGCACGCGCGGCTCGTCGTGGTACGCGCCGGCGATGACGATCTGATGCGCCAGCGCGCGGATCGCGCGCGGATCGGCGATCATGCCGAGCGCCCGCACGGTGGCGGTGACCAGATCGGCCTTGCTGACCGCGTCGACCGCGCTGGCGATCGGCCGCGCGTCGAGGATCTGGATCATCGCGGGGACGCTGTCGCGATCGCGCACCGCGCCGAGGATGGCGACGGCGGCGGTCCGGCGGTGCTCGAACCTCGCGGGGATCGCGAGGACCGGCCGCAGGTGCGCCGCGGCGCGCGGGTCGAGCTTGCCGAGGTACGCGCGCGTGGTGAGCAGCTCGAGGACGTACGGTGTGAGCTGCCGCGACCGCGGGGGGACCGCGTCGTCGTCAGCGTCGTCGTCAGCGTGAGGCTCGTCGTCGTCAGCGTCTGGCTCGGCGGCGGCATTCTCGTCGTCGGCGTCGTCGTCCAGCTCCACGACGCCAACGCCGGCCGCCTCGAACATCGCGTCGACGACGTCATCATCGTCATCGTCGTCGTCCCCGAAGAGGGCCGCCGGAATCGCCTCGTCGGCGGGCGCGCGACGCGTCACGAGCTCGATCGCGAGCTCGCGAAGCATCGCCGCGATCTCGTCGTTCGACCACACGGTCTGGCTCGCGATCCAGGCGTCGACGCCCACGTCGCCCTCGCGCGCATGGATGGCGAGCAACGGATTGCCACCGAGCACGAAAGGCGCGCCGTCGTAGCCCGCCAGGCTGCCGAACTTCTGCTCCATCGTCGCGCCACCGAAGCGCGCGTGGACCACCGGGACGATCTCGTCGAGCTTGCTCACGATCCAGAGCAGATGATGGACCTGCTCCTCCGTCGAGCACGGCACCGCGAAGCGATCGACCCACAGGTGCGCCGCGTGACGAGCATGGTCGACGGTGACGCGTGCGTTGCGATACCGACCGCCGTACGGCGCGAGCCACATCGCGTGAAAGCCCAGCAGGACGGTCGTCTCGCCAGACACCCACGGTCCCGCCAGCTTGACCGCGATCCCGAAGTCCTCCCAGTCGAGCTCCGTGAGGATCACAGGATAGCCGTCGACCGGAAATCGCACGGCCGAGAGCTGCGGCGGCGGCCCGTGCGACCACGCGGCGTCCAGGTCGTCGTCCGCGTCGGCATCGGCATCATCGTCGGCGTCGGCATCGGCATCGGCGCCGACGTCGTCGTCCGCATCCTCGTCGTCGTCCGCATCCTCGTCGTCGTCCGCATCCTCGTCGGACTCCGCCACCAACGGCAGGCTGGTGCCGGTCTGAAAGAACCACGCCTCCTCGATGCCGTGCAGGCCGGCGCCTTCGATGAGCTGGCGCTGCGCGGCGAGCGCGGCGTCGTCCGCCGGCGGAGACCACGGGATGCCGACGAGCCGCATCGCAGGCTCGCAGTCGTCGGGAATCTCGCCGGCGAGGTCACCGGCGTCGGGGACGAGGAGCGCGAGCTCGCCGACCAGATCGAGCAGCCCGTCGCGGTCGACCGGCGAGGCGAGCCGGAGCACCAGGAAGGCAAACGCGGCGTCGCCTTCGCGCGGCGCGAGGCCATGAACGCGGACCTGCATCAGTTGCCCTCCCGCCGAGCGTGCCAGTCGCGAAACAACGCCTTGAGCTCCGGATCGTCGAGCAGCGGCCCCAGATCCTGATCGGTCTCGATCTTCGCGACATGCTCGTAGCCGTGCGCGATCGCCAGCCGCACCTGGTCGAGCGCCTTCGCAGGATCGCCGGCCGCGGCATAGGCGCACGCGGCGGCGTGGTAGATGTGCGGATTCTCGGCGGCCACCGCCTGTGCGCGGTCCGCGATCCGGACCGCGGCGTCGAACGCGCGCGCCGCGTGGGCCTGCACGCAGGCGTTGTTGAGCGCGCGCAAGTAGTTGGTGCGCTCGTTGCCGTCGTCGGGAACACGGAGCGCGAGCACGCGGTCGTAGAGCGCGACGGCTGGCTCGCGATGCCCGGCGTCGATCGCCTTGCCGGCGAGCTCCGACAGCAGGACCGCGTCGTCCGGTAGCAGCGGCACGAGCCTGCCGAGCTGCTCCGGCGCGCGCTCGAGGATCACGTCGCCGAGCTCACCGAGCAGCTCGTGAGCGACGTCGCCGAACGACGCGAGCTGCGCGCCCGCGCCGACGCTCACGCTGCTCGTCGCGAAGATCCTCGTCGGAATCGGCTCGGCGAGCACGCGCTCCACCGCGTCACCGAAGCGCGCGTGGCCCGCCTTGGCCATGCGCACCGCGATGTTGATCCGCACCGAAGCCTCGAACTTCACGAGCAGCGCGAGCAGCTCGCCCACGCGCGAGCGGTCACCCGCGCGCTCGGCGTCCAGCAGCAGCATCGCATGCGTGAACTGCAGATCTGGGTCGTGCGGCGCGAGCCGTAGCCCACGCCCCGTCATCGAGAGCGCGGCGGCCACCCGCGCGGGATCCGGTTCGTCCTCTTCATCCTCGTCGTCGTCTTCTTCGTCGTCTTCCTCGTCCTCGTCGTCATCCGCATCGTCGGCGTCCGCATCGTCGTCGTGGGGCGCCGTCACTTCGTCGTCATCGTCCGGCGCCACCAGCACGCCATCGAGCTGATCGTCGCGCACCAGGCTGCCGATCAGCACCGCCTCGAGCTCCGGCGACAGCGTCTCGGCGATCTGCAACACGTGCACCGGGCGATCGTCGTCATCGTCGTCGCGCAGCGCGTCGATCGCAGCGATCTGCGCGCCCTGCGTCTCGTCGAGCCGCACGAGCAGCGCGCGGTGCGCGGCCCCGTCGTCGAGCGAGCGCCAGGCCAGCGCGCTCCACTCGGCCACCGGCGTGCGCGACAGCTCGGCGTCGTACTCCGCCTGGCGCGCCGCGTCGGCCCACGCCCGCGCCTCGGCCTCGAGCTTGCGCGCGCCGGCGCGCCGGGGATCGAGGTCGAGCGCGCGGAACCCGGCGAGCCACGCCGCGACATCCTCGATCGTGCCGAGCTCGTTGCGGCCGGCGCACAGCTCGTCGAGCAGGCGCGCCGCGTCGCGCACCAGGCGCGCCGCGTGCTGGCGCCCGATCTCCAGGTAGCGCGCGAGCTCCGGCTCGTCGAACAGGTACGCGCGCCACATCGCGTACAGCGCGGTCGGGATCAGCTGCGCGCAGGCCTCGAAGCGCGCCGGCAACTGCTCCGCGGCGGTCACCGGATTGAGATCCGGGTCGAACAGCCCGGCGATGTCCGCGAGCTCGGTGATGCCGTCGTTCTTGAGCAGCGCGCACAGCCAGCGCGCGCGATAGAAGAAGAACTCGGTCTCGTGGCGCTCCGAGACGTGCGCGACGAACGCGTCGTCCTTCTCGTCGATCGCGAAGTGCCAGGTCGGCGCGACCTTGCCGTACAGCGCGCGCAGCCCGGCGGCATACGACGCCTGCGAGATCGCGTGATCGTCGCCGACCTTCACGAGCGCGGCGAGATACACGAGGCTGTCGAGCGAATCGGCGATCACCCCCGACAGCATCGGCGCCTCGTGATCGAAGTGCAGGACCTGGCGCCGGCCCTCCCAGCTGTGGATCTCGAAGTGGTAGGTGTCGCCGTTGCCCTGCGAGCCGATCGCGAACACGCCCGAGAACGCATCGACCAGATCGGTGCCGAGGTAGCTCTGCTGATTGCGGCGGACCATCAGCTCGAACAGGTTGTGCGCGCCGACGTCGGGCGGTAGCCGGTGATCGAGCCGCAGCTCGGCGAAGCTCGACCAGCGCGCGCGCCCCGCCGCGAGCGCGAGCAGCTGGGCTGCCTCGGGCGCCAGGGCGACGCCGTAGATCGCGCGAAAGTCGTCGGCCGTGCCGGCGGGCGCGAGCCGCGCGAAGGCCTCGTCGAGATCGTCTTCGTCGTCGTCATCGCCGTCGCTGTCATCGCCATCGTCGCCGTCGTCGGTCAGCGCGAGGTACGCGGCGAGCCCGCGGGCGATGAAGCCCTCGGGGCCGGCGGCGAACACGTCGTCGAGCGCGCGGGGCAGCGCGAGCGGCGCGCGATCACGCCAGGTCGCGTCGTCCGCCGGCGCCAGCCGCGCGATCAAGCCGCCGTCGCCGCCGATCAACAGGCCGCGCCCGAAGCGGGCGATCGCCCACAGGTGGACGTCGCCCAGCGCGTGCTCGACGGCGCGCCAGGTCCGCGCGTCGTCGGACGACACCAGCAACCGGCCATGATCACCCGCGATCACGATCGTGCCGTCGGACAGCACGCCGATCGCCTCGAGGTCGGCGTCGCCCGCGGCCTCGACGCGCGAGTACCAGGTGCCATCCGGCGAGCGCGCGACGAAGCCGCCGTCACCGATGACGACCCACGTGCCCTTGCGGGTGATCGCCATCCCGGTCAGCGCCTGCGTCGCGCCGCAGGCCACCGCGCTGACCTCACCGTCGCGCCAGCGCCGGACGAGGCCGTCGCCGCCGAGCATCACGAGGTCGTCGTTCACCGCGTGCACGCTCACCAGGTGCGCGGTGGTGCCGACGTCGACGCGGCGCATCTGCTCGCCGAGCACGCGCGCCGCGAACCCGCCTTCGCCAACGACCCAGATCGCGCCGTCGCTGCCCAGCGTCAGCGCGAACAGGCACGCCTCGGTCGCGGCCTCGACCATCTGCCAGCGCCCGCCGTGATCGCGCGACACCGCGAGCTGGCCGTACTCGCCGCACACCCACAGCGAATCACCGACGGCGAGCGCGTCGCGCAGGCCCAGGCCGCACGGCGTGCTGCGCGGCTCGAACACGCGCCCGTCCGACGAGGCCAGCACCATCGGCGAGCGCTGCGACGTGCCACCGAGCGCGACGATGCGCTGATCGGTCACGGCGAAGCCCGCGACGTAGCCCCGCGCTTCGTCGGCGTCTTGCAGCACCGACAGTACGAGCTCGGCGATCATGCGCGGCATTGTTACCCGGCGCACTGCCGACGCGCGCATCGCGGGCATCAAATAGACGAACGGCGCGGCGAGCTTTGCCAGGGGGCATCCGTCGAACCACGAAGCGGATGAACCCAGGGAGAGAGAAGCAAACGCTCGCCGCGCCTTGGGAGAAACCAGCGGCCGGAGGTCCGCTGGCTAAGATAACCTTCTGGTATCACGGAATATGTGTCAAGCAGAAATCGCTCCGCTGCAGTGAGTGGACCTCGATGCAGCGAGCGCGCGTTCGAGCGAGAGACCGACCGAACGCCAGTCGATCGAAATGTCAGCCAATCATTACCGCCTATCAGGAATCGGCGCGGATCCGGAAGGCAGCGTCGGTGGCCGGACATGTCTCACGGTGTATCGAGACAGTGATTTGCCGTTGTGAATTGATCGAACACGCAACGCGCCGTATTCGCGACGTAAGTCGCAACACAGCCGCCGATCACGACGTGCTGTGGCGACATGCCCCGACACGGTCACCGCTCGAGCGCTGTCGTTTGATGACAAGCTTTGCCAGCTCGCAGCAACGCTTGTCGCATGGCCGAGGACGCCGGACCAGGTCGGCTCGTCGGTGAGGAACGCCGGCGGCGCCTACGGAGGCCCCGCGCCTCACTACGCTCGGCTCAAGAACGTCGATGAAGAGTTGCTTCAGGCCACCGATTCTTGAGCTCCCGGGTTCGCCGCCGGGCTGATGCTTGGCAGGTCTTCAGTCCGGCGCGAACGCGGCGACCGGCATGTCGAGCGCGGTGCGATCCTCGCGCGCGATCATCTGCGCCTTGGCGACGACGTTGGGCAGCACGTTGTGCGCGAAGTACTGCGCGGCGAACCGCTTGCCTTCGTAGAACGCGCGATCGGGATGATCGGCGGGCAGCTTCTCGGCCGCCGCCTCGGCGATCACGGCGCCCTCGAGCAGCAGCCAGCCGACCGTGGTCTCGGACATCATCTCGAGGAAGCGGTTGGCGACCGACGGCACCATCTCCATCTTGCCGCCGCCGAACCACTGCATGAACTTGCCGCCCGTGCCGGTGAGCGCCTCCATCGCCTGCGCGAGCACGCCGATCGCGTCCTTCAGCGTCGCGTGCTGCTTGTGCGCCGCGACGAACGTGCCGACGTCCTTGCCGAACGCCTGGACGTTGGCGCCGCCGCGCTGCATGAGCTTGCGGCCGACCAGATCCATCGCCTGGATGTGGTTGGTGCCTTCGTAGATCGAGAAGATCTTCGAGTCGCGACAATACTGCTCGACGGGCCAGTCCTTGAGATAGCCAGCGCCGCCATAAACCTGAATCGCGGTGGCGCAGATCTGGAATGCTTGATCACTGCCGTAGGCCTTGATCAGCGGCACCAGCAGATCGACCTGGCCATTGTGATATTCGGCCAGCGCCTTGTCGCCATCGTTCTTCGCGATCGCGTTGGCGTGATCGAGGTGCATCGTGAGCTTCACCGCGAGCGCGCGGAGGCCTTCGACGCGGGACTTCATGTCGAGCAGCATGCGGCGCACGTCGGGGTGATCGATGATCGGCACGCGCGGCGCGGTGGCGTCCTTCCACTGCTTGATCGAGCTGCCCTGCTTGCGATCCTTGGCGTAGTCGAGCGCGTTGAGGTACGCCGACGACGCGAGCGACAGGCTCTGGATGCCCACGCCGATGCGGGCGTAGTTCATCAGGTGGAACATCTGCGACATGCCTTTTTGCTCGGTCGAGCCGACGAGCTCGCCGACGCAGCCGCCGCTGTCGCCGAAGTTGAGCACCGCGGTCGCCGACCCCTTGATCCCCATCTTGTGCTCGATCCCGCCGACGGTGACGTCGTTGGGCGTGCCGTCGGGCCGCAGCTTGGGCACGATGAACAGCGACAGGCCCTTGGTGCCGGCCGGCGCGTCCGGCGTGCGCGCGAGCACCATGTGGACGATGTTCTCGGTCATGTCCTGGTCGCCGCCCGAGATGAAGATCTTGACGCCGCGAATATCGTAGTTGCCGTCAGCGCGCTTGACCGCGACCGAGCTCGCCGAGCCGACGTCGCTGCCGGCGTGCGGCTCGGTCAGGCACATCGTGCCCGCCCACTTGCCATTGAACATGTTCGGCACGTACGTCGCCTGCTGCTCCGGCGTGCCGAACGCGAGGATCACGTCGGCCGCGCCCTGGGTCAGCGCCGGGTACATGTTGAACGACGTGTTCGAGCCGCACATGAACTCTTCGACCATCATCGCGACCGTGAACGGGCTGGCCTGGCCGCCGTGCGCTTCCTCGATGCCGAGCGTTCGCCAGCCCGCCTCGAACAGCGCCTTCCAGGCCTCCTTGTAGCCGGTCGGGACGCGGACCTGGCCCGCCTCGACGCGACAGCCTTCGTCATCGCCCGAGCGGTTGTACGGTCCGAGGTACTTCTGGACCCAGCCGTACGCCTCCTCGAGGACGGCGACGACCTCGTCCTTGCCCCAGTTCGCATACGGCGCCTTGCCGAGCAGCTCCTCGAGCTTGAACTGCTCGAACAGCAGAAACGAAAGATCGCGCAGATTGGACTTGTACTGATTGGGGTGCGCCATCGGCATGCCTCGCGGGTGAGATGAATGAGCCGTCATTCATTTTATGACTGCGCTAACACGACGCGTCAAGCCCACACACGCCGCCGCCTCGTCGCAGCCTCCTCTTTGGCATCGGCCAGTTCGACAGAAGCTTCGGCCCGTCCTCCACAACACGTTGATATCCAACGGCTACCACGTTGCCAGACGGAGGTCAGCGCTTGTGATGGCTGCATGCGCTGCGGGGCCGAGGAGGCGCAGCTCGTGCGGCTGGCAAGCTCACCGTTCGGCTCGAGAAGCGGGCCGGCTTACATCTGCGTCCGCCACGCACCGTGCACGCCTTTGCGGATCTGACTCGATATATCGTCCCGCGGATTACGACGCGGATTGTCGTCAATCGGCGAGGTCACGCGGCCGGGCGACGTCGGCGCGGCCGGGCGCGCCGCTTGGCTCGACCGGGCGCGTTCGCGACGAGCAGCTCGACCACACGCTGGAGCTCCGCGGGCGCGCCGTGCGCCCCGTACGCGACGCCGACCTCGCGACGCGCCTGGACGTCGCGGAGCGGCCGCAGCGCGATCGCGGGATCTGGCGCGGCGACGCCCTCGGGGATGATCGCGAGGCCCACCCCGGCGGCGACCAGGGCGAGAGCCCACTCCTCGGTCGGCGCGACCGCGACGACGTCGAAGCGCTGGCCCGGGCCCGCGAAGCGCGCGGCGTGCTCGCAGTGGCAGCGCGCGACCAGCTTCGCGCCGGCGAGGTCCGACGCGCGCAGCGTCCGGTGCGCGGACAGCGGGTGCGCGCGCGGTAGCGCGACGACGTAGCGCTCCTGCCACAGCGCGACGAACACCTCGCGCTCGTCGCGCAGCGTGCGCGACACGATGCGCAGATCGCAGGGCTGGTCGGCGTCGACCAGCTGCAGCTCGATGTCGTCGTGGGTGAGCAACGCGACCAGCGTCTTGACGCGCGCGAGGTCGAGCGAGCGCATCAGGCCGAGCCTGAGCCGACGGCGCGGCGCGGGCCCGAACAGCTGCGGCAGCGCGCGCGCCTCGGCGACCAGGCGCCGCGCGATCGGATAGAGCTGCTCGCCGGCCGGCGTCGGCGTCGCGCCCTTGCGGTGGCGCACGAACAGCCGGGTCGCGAGCTCGTGCTCGAGGTTGGCCAGCGCCTCGGACACCGAGGGCTGCGAGACATACGAGCGGCGGGCCGCGGCGCTCACGCTGCGCTCCTCGTAGACCGCCAGGAAGTAGCCGAGCTCGCGCAGCTCCATCGGGGGTTCCTATTGGTACCATAGGAAGACAATATTTTCCCTATGGCTCGAGATGCGGCACAGCTTGGCCATGCGAGTCCATCACCTCAACGCCGCCACGCTGTGCCCGATCAGCGCGCGGCTCGTCAACGGGCGCGGCCCCTGGCTCGGCCGCGCGCGCATGGTCTGCCACGTGCTTGTCCTCGAGACCGCGCGCGGCGTCGTGCTCGTCGACACTGGCCTCGGCACCGGCGATCTCGCGGCCCCCGCGCAGCTCGGCCGGACCTGGGTCCGCCAGGTCGCGCCGCGCCTCGATCCGGCCGAGCCGGCGATCGCGCAGCTCGCGGCGCTCGGGCTCGCGGCGTCCGACGTCACCGACATCGCGCTCACCCACCTCGATCTCGATCACGCCGGCGGCATCGCAGACTTCCCGGCCGCGCGGATCCACGTCCACGCGCGCGAGCACGAGGCCGCGATGGCGACGCTGGGCGCGCGCGCCGGCATGCGCTACCGCCCGGCACACTGGCGGCACGGCCCGCGCTGGGCGCTGTTCGACGACGGCGGCGAGCGCTGGTTCGGCTTCGAGGGCGTCCGGCCGCTCGACCCACGCGATCCCGACGTGCTCCTCGTCCCGCTGCGCGGCCACACCGTCGGCCACACCGGCGTCGCTGTCCGGACGGCGGACAGCTGGCTCCTGCACGCCGGCGACAGCTACTTCTTCCACGGCCAGGTCGCGACCCCGCCGACCGCGCCGCTCGTGCTCCGCTTGTTCCAGCGCCGCGCCGACATGGACCGCGCCGCGCGGATCGCCAACCAGGCGCGCGTCCGCGAGCTCGTCGCGCACCACGGCGATCAGGTCACCGTGTTCTGCGCCCACGACCCCGTCGAGCTCGATCGACTCCAGGCCGCGCGCGCCGCGTCGCGCGTCGCCGCAGGCTGACCGGGCCGGTCGTCGCGTTTGGTGGCGGACTCATCGTCGAGGATCGCGGACCGGCAAGCTCGAAATCGATAGCGGAGATACGGCGACGTCGATGTGTCGCGTCGATCGATCGGGTTTGATGTGCGTGGCTCGGCCGTCCGCGGGCGTGGGGCGAGCGCGCGGACGGTTTGCACGTGGGCCTGTGGATACGGGCAGCCGCCGAGGACAATCACCGCGCGATGGGGCGCGCGGTGCCTGCGGGCGCGGTGATGTGCCCTCCGCGGCCTTGAAGAACTGCGCACGACTCTCCAGGTCGACGAGGTGCGCAGTTCTTCACCGTCCCCACAGGCCCTACCACTGCCCCAGATTTTTCGGTTTCGGGGGAGCTCCAGATGGCGTCAGCCGCGAACCACGCGAATCTGGATCGCACCGGTTCCGGTGCGCCCTGCGTCGGCCCGCTCGAGCCGCGATCGCGCGGTCCTTCGGCGGTTCATGCTTCGCCCTCGCCCTCGCCCTCGCCCTCGCCCTCGCCCTCGCCCTCGCCTGCCCGCACCTCGCCTGCTCGCACCTCGCCTGCTCGCACCTCGCCTGCTCGCACCTCGCCTGCTCGCCTGCTCGCCTTGCGAGGCCTCGATCGAACCGCTCTGTGGCGTGTGCAACCGGAAACATCGCTGACATCACAAACCGGATACATCGCTGACAGTCCTTGCGCTTGTTGCTTGTGCGCGGTTCGGAACCCTGGCGTTTTGCGTTTGAAAAATATCGGAGAAATCAATTGGCTGAATTTTCCTCGTCGGTCATGATGTCTGGATGACGCGTGGGGCAGGACGTGCGCGGAAGCGGCGGAACGAGGGCGGCGGCGAGCAGCTCATGCTGCTCAAGAAGAAGGGCGGCAAGCGGCGCGGGGCTGGCAGGCCGCCGAAGGGTGAGCACGCCGGGTCGCCGCACAAGGAGCGCCCGTTTCACCACGCGCGGAACCCCGTCCATGTCGTGCTGCGGGCCGTGCGGGCCGTGGACACTCTGCGTCGGCGGTGCGCGTATCATGCGATCCGCAAGGCCACGCGCACGACCGCGCGGCGCGACGACTTCCGCATCGTGCACCTCAGCATTCAGCACGACCACGTCCATCTGCTCGTCGAGGCGGACGACAAGACGGCGCTCGCGAGCGGCATGCAGGGTTTCCAGATCTCGGCCGCCAAGCACCTCAACGCCGCGATCAGCAAAGAGCGTCCAGGGCCGCGCCGTCGAGGATCCGTGTTTCCGGATCGGTATTACTCGGTGGAGATCACGTCGCCGCGGCAGGCCCGGAACGCTCTGAATTACGTGATGAACAACTGGCGCAAGCACCAAGAGGAGAGCCGCGCGATCGCCCACGGCTGGGATATCGACTGGTACTCGACGGGGCCGCTATTTCGCGACTGGCAGGAGCACGGCGGCAAAGCGGTCTTGCTCGAGCCCCCGCCAAGCTACGTCCCGCTCTTCGTTCACTCACCGAAAACCTGGCTCCTCAGCGTGGGCTGGAAGAAGTCAGGGCCGATCTCGTACCACGCGATCCCATCCACGCGTCCGTGAACCATCGGCGCGACCTGCGCTGCCGCGGAAACGACGCTACTCGCCCGGCGCCAACCGCGGCCCACTCGCGCCCGCCGATCACGACCACGACCCACGACCCACTCGCCCGGCGCCAACCACGACCACGACCACGACCACGACCACGACCACGACCACGACCACGACCCACTCGCCCGGCGCCAACCACGACCACGACCACGACCACGGCCACTCGCCGACCACGACCACGACCACGACCACGGCCCACTCGCCCGGCGCCGACCACGGCCACTCGCCGACCACGACCACGACCACGACCACGGCCCACTCGCCCGGCGCCGACCACGGCCCACTCGCTCGGCGTCAACCACGACCACGACCCACTCGCCCGACCACGACCACGACCACGACCACGCGCCCAGTAGCGCGACGCCGATGACGCCCACTCGCGCGGTCGATCGCGTCGATCGCGTCTTCTCCTCTCCCCAAAAAACCGAAAAATCTGGGGCAGTGGTAGGGCCTGTGGGGACGGTGAAGAACTGCGCTCCTCGTCGACCTGGCGAGCCGCGCGCAGTTCTTCAAGGCCGCGGAGGGCAACCACGCGCGCCCACGCGCCCCATGCGCCCGACCGCGCGCGTGATTGTCCTCGGCGGCCGCCCGTATCCACAGGCCCACGCACAAACCCGTCCGCGCTCTCGGCCCACCCCAGCCCCACGGACGTCGAGGCTCGGTGGCGGGCGTGACGCTTTGCTCCACGACGCCTCGAGCCGCGCCGCATCCGCACGGTTGCGCGCGAGGTCAGCGATTCCGCTGGTGTTTCTCGCGGCGCCGCCAACGATTCGGGAAGATCTAGACGCGTCTCACGTCATGACTCAGGTGGACCCGACGAACGCACGTAGCGTTGCCATGTCACCCGCCGCGGGGCGGCGCACCGCGCCGGGCCGGCCGGGCTGCCGCGTCGAGCTCGTCGAGGACATCCCGACCGGGCACGACGTGCCGCTCACGCTCGAGGTCGCGACGATCGATCCGATCGGGCCAGGCGATTCGCTCGAGCTGCTCGGCTCGCCGGGCGCCGCGCTGGCGGGCTTCGTGCCGCTCGCGCTCGGTGCACCGCTCACGCGCGCCGAGCTCGCGGTGCCCGGCCGCGCGGCGCCGTTCGACGACGCGGCCGAGCACCTCACGGCGCTGCTCGATCTGGTGGCGGCGCGCGCCGCGATCGCGATCGCCGAGGCCTGGCACGCCGGCCGGCGCGGCGACGCGATCGTTCCCCATCCGTTCGAGCGCGAGATCGTCGCGCGGATCGGCGCGGGCGACGTCGCCGATCCGCTCGCCGGTGCGCGCGCCCGGCTCACCGACCAGGCCGACGCGGTCGCGGCGCGGGTGAGCGCCAGCCTCGACGCGGATCTCGAGCTGCCGCTCCTCGAGCTGGCGCGCGAGCTCGGGCTGTCGGACCTCGCGACGCAGCTCCTGGTCGCCGCGCTGGCGCCGCGCGCCCGCGCCGAGATCGGCCGGCGCTATCGCCTGCTCGCCGACGAGGCCGGCCGGCCGATTTGCGACGACACGCTGCTCGCCACGCTGCTCGCCGGGGACGACGCGCGGGTGCGCGACCAGCTGTACGCCGAGCTCGCCGAAGCGGGCGCGCTGCTGCGCTACGGCCTGGTGACGCGCGACGGGCGCGGCGGGCTCGACGTCGATGACGCCGTGCTCGCGCGGCTGCGCGGTCAGCCGGTGCCGCGCTCGCCGGCCAGCGTGCTGCGCGCCGCCGACCGCCCGCTCGACGAGCTCGTGCTCGATCGCGCCGCGCTGCGCACGCTGGTGGTCGAGCTCGCCGCGCCACGCGATGCACCCGTTCGCGTCGTCGTCCGCGGCCGGCGCGGCAGCGGACGCCACGCGGTGATCGCCGCGCTCGCCGCGCGCGTCGATCGCCGGATCGCGTGCATCGACGCCGATCAGCTGCCGCACGGCCCGGCGCGCGCGCCGGCGCTGCGCCGCGAGCTCGCGCGCGCGGTGATCAGCCGCGCCGTGCCGACGATCTCCGGCCTCGAGGTCACCGGCAGCGCCGACCCCGCGACCGCGCGGCTCGTCGCCCAGGTGCTGCGCGCGCACCCCGGGCCGCTGGTGGTGCGCACCGCCGAGGACGCCGAGGTCCCGCTCGATCCAGGCTACGTCGACGTCGTGCTCGCCCCGCTGTCGGAGCCCGAGCGCGAGCAGGCGTTCGCCATCGAGCTCGACCGCCACGACCTCGCCGGCAACGCCGCGCGACTCGCCGCGCGCCATCGCGTCGGCCCCGGCGCGATCGCGCGCGCGGTCGCCGAGGCGCGCCGCCGGATCGACCGCACCCGCGACGACGCGACGGCGACCGTCGACGCGGTGATCCGCCAGCGCGTGGCGGCGCGGCTCGGCCAGGACGCCACGCGGGTGACCCGGCTGGCGACCTGGGGCCAGGTCTCGCTGCCCAGCGAGCTGATCGAGAGCCTGCGCGAGCTGATCGGTCGGGCGCGGCACGGCCGCACCGTGTTCGACGACTGGGGCTACGACCGCCGGACCGCGGCGCGCGGCCTGACCGCGCTGTTCCACGGCCCGTCCGGCACCGGCAAGGCGCTCGTCGCCGGCCTGATCGCGCGCGAGCTCGGCCTCGAGCTCTACCGCGTCGACCTCGCCACGCTGCTCGCGAAGTGGGGCGGTGAGGCCGCGAAGCACCTCGGCGAGCTGTTCGAGGCCGCCGAGGAGGGCCGGCTGATGCTGCTGTTCGACGACGCCGACGCGCTGATCGCCCGCCGTCGCGAGCCGGGCGGCTCCATCGACCACCTGCTGCAGCGGCTCGACGCGTTCGACGGCGTGGCGATCGTGACCACGCGCCTCGAGGACCCGGACGCGATCGATCCGGCGTTCGAGCGCCGCCTCGCCATGCGGCTGCGCTTCCCGTTCCCCGACGAGGCGCTGCGCGCCCAGCTGTGGGCGACGCACATCACGCCGCAGATCCCGACGGCGGGGCGGCTCGACTTCGCGACGCTCGCTCGCCGCTTCCCGCTGTCGGGCGGCTGCATCCGCAACAGCGCCGTGCGCGCGGCGTTCCTCGCGGCGCAGGAGAAGTCGGCGCTGACCCAGGCGCACCTCGAGCGTGCCGTGCAGCTCGAGGTCCGCGAGCTCGGTCGGCCGGGCGACGACGATCGGCCGGGATAGCCGAGCTCGCGAAACCTGGGGCGGCTCCAGAAGACGGCCGCCCGGCGACGTTATCTCACTGTGCCTTGCACATGCCGCCTTCAACCGCGCCCGAGAGATCGGGCAGGGCGAGGTTGGCCCACTCGACCAGCGCCGCGGCCAGGTTCCAGTCATGGTACGGCGGCGGCGGCGGCGGCTGCCGGCCCCCCGCCCACTGCGCCTTCTCGTCGAGCTTGGACAGCAGGCCACCCACGCCGGTCGACTTGGTGCGGACGGCGAACGGGATTGTCGCCTTGCCGACATCGACGAGGGCGAGGACGTACTCTCCCGGGCGCTCGAGATCCTGATAGAGCAGGTAGATCTGAGACTCGCTCGTGGTGGGGAGCGCGCGGCCGTCGTAGTACGGCGTGGGCGGCATCTTCGCGTCGCACGCGTCCACCGCGGTGGCCCGGGTCTCGAGCTCCTGAGCCGCGTTTTCGGTGTCGGCAGGTGGCTCCGCCTGACACGCGGCAAGCGCTGCCAGACTAAGATAAATGCCCGTGATCAAACGTCGCTTCATCGACTTCTCCTTCGGTATTGTTCCGGTCTCGCCGTCACGTTGACGCCCAAGACGACTCGATCTTTCGCCTCCCCATGTCGAACCCACCCGTTTTACGGGAAGAAGCCGCGCCGGCTTCCGTCGAGTCGCTGGACGATGCACGTCGCCGGCGCAAGCTCGCGGAGCTGACACGACTGCATCGCTCGTATCTCGAGACCCTCGCGCGTCGGCTGTGCCGACACCACCTAGATCCCGATGACCTCGTGCAAGACGTGTTCGAAAAAGCCTTCCGGGCGGCGCAGCCGATTCCCGACGGTGTCAACGAGCGCGCCTGGCTGTCGCGCGTGCTGCACAACCTGTTCATCGACAAGCTGCGCCGGCGCGCGGCACGCCGCGAGGACCCGCTCGACGAGCCCGTCGAGGCGCCGCCCGAGGAACGGGCGTGGTGGCACAACGTCACCACGGAGGACATTCGGGCCATGCTCGCACGTTTGCCGGAGGATCAGCGCATGACTTTCGAGCTGTTTGCCTTCGAGCGCCGTTCGTATGACGAGATCGCGGCGTCGCTCGGGATCGCCAAGGCGACGGTCGGCACGCGGATCCTGCGCGCCCGCCAGAAGCTGCGCGAGCTACTCACCCAGGAGCGCGGCCATGTCTAAGGCGAGCGAGTGCCCTCATCTCGCGAGGACGTCGGCGTATTTCGACGGCGCGCTCGCCGAGGCTGACGAGCTCGACGCGCTCGGTCATCTCGAGACCTGCGCGGCGTGTCAGGAGACGTTGCGCGACGCGGCAACGCTCGACGCGGTGCTGTCCCAGGCGCCGCCCGCGCAGGCGCGCCGGCGAGGCTGGCCGATCGCCGTCGCATCTGCTGGGCTGGCAGTCGCGGCCGCGGTGGCGGTGTGGCTCGCGTTGCCATCGACCCAGCCGCCCGCGGTCGCGCCTCAGGTCGCGATCGCGCTGCCACCGGCGCGCGCCGTCGAGGCGCGGTTCACCGGCGAGCGCTTCGCGCCCCACCGGCCGTATGCCCCGCTGCGCGGAGATCGCGCGCACGAGCCGATCGCGCTCGCCACGCTGGCCGAGCTCGAGCGCCGCGGCAACGCCGCCGACCTCGTGGCCGCGCTGGTGGCGACCGGCGACCTCGCGCGCGCCCGGGAGCTGGCTGTCCGGCTTCCGGACAGCGCCGCCAGCGAGAGTGATCGCGCGGCGCTCGCGCTGGCCGGCGACGCCAGCGAGGAGGCGCTCGCGCACGCCTACCACGCGATCGACCGCGCGCCCGAGCTCGCCGCCGGCTGGTGGAACCTGGCGCTCGCCGCGCGCGCCCAGGGCCTCGCGCGGGTCAGCCGCGCGGCGTTCGCCAAGGTCGCGGAGCACGCGGAGCCAGGCTGGGCCGACGAGGCGCGCGGCCAGATCGCCGCGCTCGATCGCGAGGTCGCGCCCGAGGACACCGAGCGCGTCGCGTTCGATCAGCGCGGCCGCGCGATGCTCGACGGCGGCCCGCCGCTCACGGTCGACGACGTGCGCCAGTACGCGACCTGGGCGCGGATCTATCTGCTCGACGCGGTGCGGCTGCGCGGCGGCGCCGAGCTCGCCGCGCTGCAACCCGCCGCGGCCGAGCTCGATCGCCTGAGCGGCAACACCGCGATGACCGCGGCGATCGCGCGCGCCACGGCGGCCGGCCCCGCGCTGCGCGCCCGCTTCGTCGACGCCTATCGCAAGGTCAAGGCCGGCAAGGCGACGCCCGCCGAGATCGATCAGCTGCTCGGCGCGCTGCGCCAGGCCGGCCACGGCGTCGACGATCTGCGCGTCGGCCTCATCATCCAGTCGGGTCAGGCGCCCCGGCGCCACGCCGAGCTGCGCGCGCTGATCGCGCCGTGGCACGACCCGTGGTTCGACCTCGCGCTCGAGCGCGATCAGCTCCGCGCGCAGTTTCCGCCCGACGATCCGCGCGCCGAGCCGGCGCTCGCGGCGGCGTTCGCGCGCTGCACCGGCGAGCCCTGGGCGGCGCGCTGCGGGCACCTGGCGTACGACCTCGCCGAGCGGCTGAGCATCGCCGGGCGCGACCTCGACGCCGAGCCGTGGGCGCGCGCCGCGATCGAGCGCTACCGCATCGCCCGCTCGCCGGTCGACATCCAGCACGCGCGCGCGCTGCTCGCGGATCTCCACCGCAACCTGACCCGCGCCGGCCTCGCCCGCGCCGAGTTCGACGAGATCGTGCGCAGCGGCACCAACTGCGCGACGCGGCGGTTCGCGCAGATCGGCCAGGCCAGCCTCGCGCTGTTCGCGGGCGACTGGAGCACGGCGCGCGCGCAGCTGCCGCCGGCCACCCCGGAGGAAGGCTGCGCGTCGGGTCCGGACTTCCTCGCGATCAGCACCGCGGTCGACCTCGCCCGCCACTCCGGCGATCCGCGCGACCTCGAGATCGCGCAGCGCTGGCTCGCCAACGACAAGGACTTCGCGGCGGGCGGCCTCGCCGTGGTCGGCGCGCTGCGCCTCACCCGCGGGCGCGACCCGGCGGCGGCCGAGGCCACGCGCGCGTGGATCGCGGCCCACCGCGGCGCCCACGAGCAGCCGGTGCAGATGGCCAATGTCCTGGGGACGACCACGCTGATCTCCGACGCCGGCGCGCGCGGCGACTGGAGCGACGCGGTGGCGACGGCGGTCGCCGAGCACGGCGTCGCGCTCAGCCAGCCGTGCGTCGTGGTCGCGACGTTCGACGACGACAACGTCACCGTCGCGGCGCGGATCGCGGGCGCGGCGGCGATCGGCGATCGCCACGCGGTCAACGCCAGCGAGCTCGCCGGCCAGCACCTGGTGTCGCCGGCGATCGCCCAGGCGCTGACCAGCTGCGCGTCGATCGCGGTGCTCGCGCGCCCGCCGCTGCACGGCCGCAGCGACCTGCTGCCGCCCACGCTGCCGTGGGCGTTCGCCGGGGACACGCCGACGCGGGCGCCCAGCGCCGGCCCGCCGCGCCGGATCGACGTCAGCGACGCGCGCCCGCCCGATCCGCTGCTCCCGCGCCTCGCGCCCGCGGCGCCCGGCGCGCCGTTCGACCGCGCGCTGACCGGCGCCGACGCGACGCCGTCGCGCGTCCTCGCCGCGCTCGCCGACGCGACCTACGCCGAGCTCCACGTGCACGGCGTCGCCGCCGCCGCCAACGACGACGCGGCGTACCTCGCGCTGTCGCCGGATCGCGACGGGACCTACGCGCTACGCGCCGACACCGTGCGCGCGGCTCGCTTCACGCGCGGCCCGCTGATCGTGCTCGCCGCGTGCCGGGCGTCGACCGTCGCGCCGTATCTCCACCAGCGCTGGAGCCTGCCCGACGCGTTCGTCGCCGCCGGCGCCTCGGCCGTCGTCGCCGCCGACGTCGCGATCCCCGACGCCTCGGCCCGACGCGTGTTCGACGATCTGCACCGGCGCATCGCCGCCGGCGCCAGCGCCGAGGCCGCGGTCGCCGCGATCCGCGCCGCCGCGACCGGCGAGACTGCGTGGGCGGCTCACCTGATGGTGTTTCGCTAGCCAGTCCCTGCCGAGACCTGCCAGGCGCGCCGAGTGCCCCGACCAGCTTGCGATGGTCTTGGACGGGTCAGTGCTCTAGAGTCGGGGACGGGATGCGCCGCGCCGCTCTCTCGATCGTCGTCCTCGCCGCCTATGCGTGTCTGCACGACCTGCGCGTGCCGGCGCCGCGGGCCGCGATCGACGAGGACATGCCGCACGCGGAGGGGCTCGACGTCCCCACCACACCCGGCGCACCCGACTCGATCGACGAGCTGCGCCAGCGGATCGAACGGGTCCTCGAGCGCGAGCACATCGCGGGCGCGGCGATCGCGCTGGTCGGCCGCGACGGTCCGATCTATGTCGGCGGCCTCA
>Ga0307513_10003688_pt1 | contig 20714 bp, 20 predicted proteins | sample 15_EM_MG_FD_202174 | JGI IMG/M metagenome (GOLD analysis project Ga0307513, IMG submission 202174) | Populus trichocarpa ectomycorrhiza microbial communities from riparian zone in the Pacific Northwest, United States - 15_EM | ecosystem: Host-associated > Plants > Roots > Unclassified | place...
AAGTAACGCAAAATCAGGACGCAACGTCGGATCGACGTCGCGTCCTGATTCGCGATTAGCGTTCGGGCGTCAGGTGCGTCAGACGCACAGGACGCATAGGACGCAGGGTATTATTTTTGCTGATGTTTGCAGAAAGAAAGTTAATATTGCACCTCAATAGAATAACCAGAGAGACTATATCATGATACACATAAGGAATCACAAACCCCACCTCAGGCTTCCCATTCAGCGAGTACAAGAATTATTAAAACGATAATAGATAGAACAAAATAAATATGATATGAATAAAGTAGGCTAGTTCCAGGTGGCCTCATGGACTATACATGTTGGGTTACAACAAATCATCCTCCACAATACAATCCGGTTCGGAAAAAGTATTGAATCTATAGAAGTTAGAAAGTAAAATACCTTCCTTTGCCCAAGACTTCAGGCACTCGAGTGCTTCTAAGGACTCGCATTTTAGTCTATTTCTAGTGTCTCTCAAAACATGCTTTGAACTAGAGAATAACCGCTCGGGATCTGCCGACATGGCAGGGATTGAGAAAATGTCGAGGGCCATTCTGGCTAAAGGGTTCGTAGATTTGGCTCCATTTACCCAGTATTGGAAGGGTGAGTCAATATTTGGCTCCATTTACCCAGTATTGGAAGGGTGAGTCAATATTTGGCTCCGGGAGTGATTGGATATAGCGGGAATAGGCATCATCTAGGATTTATTAATATGTTAATTGACCAAGACATCCCAAAAGTAGCAAAATAATATGGGAATGAATACCAGGTGTGATTCAACGGCGTTTGGCCTGCCACTGGCGGTGGTGTTCCCCTGCATCATCCAGAATACTTACTCCTGGTTCTACAGGTTCCAAACCCGCTGTTCTGCAGTCCTCAGCTAAACGATTCAATCCTTGTTCTTTGTAATCCTCAATCCATAGCTGTTGAACAATCTCCCGTGCTAGCTGTACTTCTCTTTGAGTCCAGTCTCCTTGCTCAATACCGAGCTCGAAGTAATCCCACTTCTGGCGAGGGTCAAGTACGACAGCTGCCAGGTAAGCAGGAATTTCATGAATCTTTGAGCTGTAGGAGCGTAATTTTGAAAGTCCTAAATGTGCGGCACGGGCCAAATGTGCATCTGGGGGGTATTTGGCAATAACATCACTGACAATGAAGTTAGCTTAAACTCGTCATACAATAATAGTTACTGCTTCCTGTAAAAACCTATATAGAATATGATTTCACGAAAGTAAAGTTAGAAGAGGAGATAAGAACATACCGGTAAACACCCGAAAGGTAATCAATTTCGGGAATGACTTCCCACAAGTTCGGCGTCTTGCTTTCCAAGCGCAAAGTTGACCGCATGAAGGGCTGTAATATTCCAACCGCTGACTCAGGTTCAAGCCAATCGGACTCCGATAAGCAGTCCTGAGCTAGATCAGTATTATTCAAACAAAAGAAATTTACCACCTCCTTATTTCGCAACAAACTCTGGATCATAGAAAGTCCAGAATTCCAGCGTGTGGCATTCCCGGCCTGTGGTAGAGTTTCGGCGCCTAAGCGCTTAAGTTGTTGCTTGCGCTGCACCGAGGACCGTATATATACTGTGATATTGTACGCCTTCCCCCAAGGGCCAAGTTTTCGCCATAGTGCCATAGTTTCATCAGTAACTATGATAACATCTAGCTGCTCTTGTGAACCAGTGCCACCCAAATCGCCAAACCAGAATGCCCTTATCGACAGGTTTAAAATGTGGCTCATGCACCGTAGACGCCGGTATTCGGGATTGTAGTCGGCTCCGTGATCTATAAGGGTTCGGGCAAATGACCGAATCATTGTGCCGTTATTCGCTGCATTGTCGCATTGGAAATACCCCACATTGTGAATAAACTTATAACTATACCAATACAATTAGTATTTAAACGGTAACCCATGTTCAAGATACTGTTAAAACTTACTCATCAACTACCTTAACCACAATCTCTGCCAGTGCAGCTCCGGTATGTGAGCCTTCAATTTCCTTCAGAGCTAAAACCGGATTTAGTCTGCTTCCTCGTTCTGTTGTAAAGTGCCCTACAATCCCGATCACACTCATACTCTGATGGGGTGATGTCCAACCGTCAATTGAGAGGTGAATCTGAGTAATCGCAGTTCCTATTTCCGTTCTCACTTCCTTCTTTTGGTCCTGGTAATTTCTAACCACCCAGGTTCTGATAGTATCGGCACATTTTGGAAGTTTGTATTTCGGCTGGATATGTTCGACGAATTCGCGAAACGAGTTTTGTTCTATTGCCGTAAATGATTGATTACTGTAGATGATCCAATTGAGCAAAAGCCGGTCAGCGGAGTCTTTCGTAAGCATATTTTCTTGCGCATTAGCTACTCGGGCAAATGCAGCAGTTAGTGGACTTGTCCCAACAACAGGAATCGTCCCAGGATGAGCAGAGTCGCGCAGCTTTCGGGGATGTGTATTCCGTAAGTGTCCTGCTGGTTTACTAGTACCGCCATTGGACACATATTGTTTTCTACCTATTTTCCATTTAGTAAATCTCCCCTGACTGGTATTTTATATACGATATAGAAAGGGAAACCAGTATATCGAGAAATGAACCTACAGTAGTTACACGTCCAGCAGTGGGCAGAACCACTTCCCGTAGTTTTGCCATGAAACTGAATAAAGGATCTGGGAGTAGTATCTCGTACGGAGGGGATCGAAGTGCTCTCTGTTGCGTCACTATAAGGGGAGATAACGCGAGTACCTGTTAGAGCGAATGGGGTAGGACTGGCAACTAAGGGTGGTGAGGACTCCGGAACTAAGAAAGCAGAAGTGAAGGCCTGGCCGGTACCACGACTTGGAGCATAGGAATCTGGAACAGTTTCAAGAAACTGAGAACTATCCAGCGAGGATAAAACTGAACTTGCTGCATATTCTGAAAGGTTGGTTGGGGTACGTGTTGAATCTATTGGGGAGGGTGGCTCCGGCTCCTCTGAAAGAACATAGCGTCTTCTTTCGGGTTCTTCCTCCTGACTCGCAAGGATAGTTGAGATTGCAGACAGGGAATAATCTACGCTAGCATTTCTACTAAGTGTGCTAGACCTCATTGCCTGATACTGGGGCAGGGATTGTGAAGATGCCAAGTCTACTATTCGCTTAGTTTTGTCAGGGATAAAAAAATGGGGAAATTACACGTACCATGATTAGGCAAATGCGGTGTTGATGGTGGCTCTGGAACAGCATTTGCAGCTATCTTATTCCTTCTGGGATGTCGGACCTGAATTGTGCTTTGGATACTTTCTCGCGAGTGATTTGAAGTAGCTGATCCGGGTGATGTGAGTTCACAGACTCGTCTTCTCCTACTACCAGACTCATGATATGTGGAGTGGTTTCGGCTTCCAGTCTGCGCCTGTTTGAACTTTGGATTGTCCATTCGCACTTGCAGGAATCTTGTCAATTTTGTAAATATAGGTGATTTAAAGGTTGGAATGAGTGATAATATATGATTGGAATATATTTCTACCTTCGTACAATCTGCTTGCCTTTTTATAACATCTCCTGGGAACTCAAATCGCTTTGGCCTTTCTGTATTTGGATAGATCCTCGAGGAAAACCTTCAAAACAAACATCCTATTATGGTCAAGGCTGGTTGGAGAAGGGAAACGGTTTACAACCACAGAATATAGATTGAAGGGCCGTGCACATCTTATCACTCGGTCTGATCAGTCTGACCAATCCCAGTCCAGTCAAGTCTAGAAATCATGACTCTCTGGTCAGTCCAATCTCCACCATTGGACTAGACTTTACCGTAGACCGTACTAGCTGGTCCGGCTCGGTCTTCGCCGGACCATTCGGAACCCTGGGCGAGAAAGTTATGGAACAGTTATTTAAGGTTAGTCAGCCAAGTATATTCCTGTCTGTTTCGGTTAATGGGTTCCAGCATTTGTATTGGGGGGGTACGATAGCACCAGCACATCAGATTGGTGGTAGGCAAAGCTCCTGCGTTTATTTGTTCCCATGTTTTTTGCCTTGACCAGGGGGTGTGACGGGAAAGGTGCCAAGACAAAGAGGGGTCAATCCTCCGACCTGAGAACCAGTTGAGCCTGAATAGCACTCGCGAAACCTCGGCTGTTCGTCTTCCAGCTTTGCCTAAACCCATCCCCCCGAGATAAATCTGCTCTATCTCTCATTACGGCCTCTTTTGATCGACGAATAGCACGACCACTACCATCACGAGAAGAGAGAACAACTGCAGGAAAGACAAGATGGGTTCTGCAGCGCACCAAAAACCGACCATTACCATAAACCAAAACGTTGGTAATGTGACGGACAGCTACAAGAATGTGTGGAATAACTGCGAGATGTCGGGGTCAGACGAGAAACGGCAGATTCTTGAGTGGCTGTCTCCCATGGCACCTCGGGAAAGGCATCAGGCTGTGCGTGAGGGCCGAGTGGATGGAGTCGGGAGCTGGATTCTCCGCACGAACGAGTTTGAGAAGTGGCATGGCGATGGTCAAGGCGTCGATCCAGTACTATTCTATTATGGGGATCCAGGTGTGGGGAAGACATATCTAAGGTGTGTAGGACTATTTTAGTCGAAATAGCGTCTAAAACTAACGTGATCGGTAAACGGAAGCTCTCTTGTGATAGATACACTTTGTGACGCATTTGACGGGGACAATGTGGCCGTGGCTTGCATCTACTGCGACTTCCATGCGTGCGAAGAGCAATCCGCGACTGGCATGTTAGCAGCTCTCCTGAAACAACTTGTCGCAGGAGTAGAACCGATCCCGCAAGAGATAAAAGCGGCCTTTGACCGAGCGAAGACAAAAGTTGACGGTCGTTCACTACGGCTCCCAGAAATCCAAGCGATGATCGCCAGGTCTATTTCATCATTGCGACGGGGATTTATCTGCGTTGACGCTTTAGACGAGTTTCCCTCAAAACATCGACCTGGACTTTGGGATTCCTTGCGTCACATTGTCCGGGAGTGCCCAAATATTCGGCTGTTCATCACGGGGAGGCCACATATTCGAGAAGAAGTCAGGAAATATTTCCCCGGATTTCCCGATCAGCCCCCTATAAAGCCCACCGAGGAGGATATTCGAGAATATCTTACTATGAGATTGAAAAAGGATTTAGAGCTGGATGCAATGGATACCGAACTAGAGGCCGATATTCTTAGAATCATTCCGGAGAGGATCTCTGGGGCGTATGTGAAATCCATTCAGAGTGAATCTAAAGCTATTAGCTGACATTGGTCTCTAGGTTCCTTCTCGTTTCCCTGGTGATGGATGCGGTCATGGCGGATGTGACAATACATCAGAGAAGGCAAACCCTGCTTAGGATGAGAAACAGTTTTGGTCTAGACGATGCATACGGCACAACTTTGGATCGCATAAGAGAGCAGAAAGGGAACGGCGTGAAGGTGGGAATGCAAGCACTAATGTGGGTTTCCTGTTCGAAACGGCAGCTGAAGGCAGGAGAACTGTGCCAGGCATTAGGAGTGGAACTAAGAACCACGGACCTTAATGTCCACAATGTCCCAACAATACGGACCTTGTTGAGTTGCACATTAGGACTTGTCACAATTGATGAGCAAGCATCGACAGTTCGTCTCGTGCATTTCACACTTCAAGAGTATCTTGTGGCTGATCCTAACTTGTTCACCACACCTCACTCGATGATGGCGGAAACATGTCTCACATATTTGAACTTTCAGTCCGTTTGCGACCTTTCGACGGCTATCGACACTATCACATCAACAATGCCGTTCCTCCAATACGCTTCGTGTTATTGGGGATTTCATTCTAAGAAAGAGATGGGGAAGGATGTGGAGTGCCTTGCCTTACAACTTTTAGAGCAAGATGCAGACCACATATGGGTTGATATTCTCCTGCGTGAGGAGAGTGTTGGCTTCCTATCCTGGGAAGATCGTTGGCATGGTAGAAGTCCCGATCTCAGGGGGTTTACCGGGCTACACGGGGTCGCGTACATGGGGATCACTGAGGTCGCGGTTAGTATGCTAGAGATGAAAAGATGGGACTTGAATGGGCGGGATTCTAAGCGTGAGACGCCATTAATGTGGGCTGTTAAATACGGGAATTTTGCACTCGCCAAGTTGCTTCTTGAGCAGCCCGATATCGATCTCACATTATCCGACAAACAGGGCCTAAACCCTCTCAGCCACGCTGCTAGGAGTGGACATCAGCAAATTGTGAAACAGCTCCTAGAACGTGAAGACGTAAATCCCGCTTTGTCTGATGAGTGTGGTCGGACACCTCTAGTTTATGCTGCCCGATCTGGACATGAGGGCGTGGTGAAGATGCTGCTGGAACGTGGGGATGTCAATCCCGATTCCGGGGGTAACCACGGTCAAACACCACTATCTTATGCTGCCCAATATGGACATGAGGGCGTGGTGCAGATACTACTTGAGCGAAAGGATGTCAATCCGAATTCACTAGACAGGTACGGCGATACCGCAGTATCATATGCGGCGGGAGCTGGATATGAGGGCGTCGTGAAGCTACTCTTGCAGCAAGGCAATGTCAATCCCAATCTATGGGATCCTGATGGCCTGGCGTTGTTATCGGCGGTTGCTTGTTAGGGACATGAGGGGCTTGTGAAGATGCTTCTGGCGCGAGGGGATGTCGATCCCGATTTGCCGGATGTGAATGGCCGGACCCCACTATCCCATGCTGCTGAGGAGGGATCTGAGGATGTTGTGAGACTACTTTTGCAGCGAAGGGATGTGGATCCCAACTTGCCCGATGTGGATGACATGACGCCACTGATGTATGCTGCCCAATCTGGAGAAGAGGATATTCTTAAGCTGCTCTCAGAGCGAGTAGATTTCGGTCCCAACTCGTCTGATAATGGTGGCATGAGGGCCCTACGATTGGCATCCCAATTTGGGCATGCTGGTGCTGTGAAGCTGCTCTTTGAGGGAGTGGATGTTGATCGCGTTGGTTGTGGTCCGGAAGCACTAGCATGTGCCGCCAGATCTGGATGTGAGGACCTCGTGGGGCTACTGTTGGAGCGCGGGTATTTGGATCCCAATTGGTCGGATTGTGATAACAAGACACCACTACACCATGCTGTGCATTTTGGATTCAAGGACGTTGTAAGGTTGCTTCTAGAGCACCGGGGTGTCGATCCCAATCTACGATGGGAGCGTGGCAAGACACCACTATCACTCGCTGCCAACATAGGAAACGACGGTGCTGTGAAGCTACTCTTGGCCCGAGAGGATGTTGTTCAAAATGTGAATGCGGCACAATCTATTCTATGTGGATAATACTTCGCAAGTACGAGGGGGGTTGCGAGGCATGCTTAGTGAGGAGGTGAAGAAGGGATTGATAGGAGTTCCAGTTCTTTTTTAATTCTTCTAAGCCAGGTGGGCGGTAGCACCTTATTTATAGAAAAGTGCGCGTCCATATGCGCAAGAGAAATATAGGGAAAACAATGTAAGAAACATAAGTGCGAACATGTTTGACCCTGAAATCCAACCAAGTAAATCCCAAATAATGTGCGTGAAAACAAAAGGGTGTGGAGCGATTATTAGAAATATCATGACCAAGAATGGTGCATAAGAGATGCATAAACAACCGTAAAATCCTAAACACCTGATTGGAAAGCACATGTTAAACCCCAAGATATTATCCTGAAATAAGCAATAAAACACCATAATATATATCTTAGCTGTAGTAGTGTAAGCGGTGGACAGGCGGAGCCGAAACACAAACTAAGTAAAAGAATACACAGTAGTGTGTTGAATATACATACGAAATATACAAAGAATTTCAACAGATGTCAATCCCAATTTGCCAAATTGGGATGGTCGGACACCACTATCACTCGCTGCCGAGAATGGATGCGAGGAGATTGTGAAGATACTCTTGGAGCGCAGGGATGTCGATTCCGATTTGCCGGACCTGAATGGCCTGACACCATTGTCGTACGCTACCAGGGGGGACTATTTCGGCCCGCTGAGGCTATTATCAAAACCAAGGCCTTTTAGTTACGAAAGATTAGAAAATACCCAGGTGGCCAACGAGACTTCCGTTCCTGCTCTGAGTGCCCGAGAGGAAGTCGGATTAGCTCCTGTATTGAAGCAAGAAACCGCCATTCCCTACGCAGGGCCCTAGATCAGCGATGTTATTCCTGTCATCTACTCCGACGAGCCACCATCATATCAGCTCAAAGTACACCTATTATCATTTTCCATGTCTGGCACTTCCTATTGGTCTACCATCTTGGAGCCTTCGGGGCCACTCAAGCGCCCAATAGCGTCCCAGATGCCCTTGGATTCTTCCAAGCGCCAACGCTTTTCTTCATCCTAACATTCTCGAAAATATCTATCATCCCCATTGAAGATCCTCTCTGGCTTGACAGAATTGTCACTCATGTGCATCTACTTTATGAGTCCCGCCCTTTACACCTCAATCATCTCCTGGAGAAAAAGCGTGTGTCTATGAAAACAATTTCCAGCCACTACTGTATCAACCTTTCGCCACCTAAGGTATCCGGCTAGAACCTAAACCTCAAGTGATTTTGCTGGAATGAGAATACATTAACGAGTGCATTTCCCGCTGATGATATCTTCCCTGTATTGATTCCTTATGCTCACTCATTTATTATTTCTCTTGGCTTGTATTTCACCTTCACTTTTTTTCTCGTAATTTGCCTTACCTTCATTTTATCCTGTGGCGGGAGTTTTACGGGTTGTGATATATTACATGATTTCGGTGATTGTTTTCTGCTTTTACTACTTTTTTATTTTTATTCTTAGAGAGAGGAGGGTTCTTTACTTTTCCTCATAGGGTAAATCTAGAATATTTTGTCTCTCCATTCGTATATTACTTGCAGACTCCTGGTATCAGTTTCCCTTAGTGTTTGTTACGGGGCGGGGCGGGGCGGGTTTTCACTCGCCAGGCCCCGCCCTTACACGGGGCCGGGGGGGGTATTTTTCGGGTAATCCCCGCCCCGCTCCCGGCCGGGGCCCACCCGCACTCATTCCCTGGACGGGGCCCTGTTTGTTACCACCCATTTTTAACGGGGACCCGTCCGGGGTATGGGTGGGGCGGGGGCCTGAGGGGGGACAGGGGCAGGGAATGCCGAAAAAGACACCCCGCCCCAGGCTGTTGAGAGGGGCAGAGCGGGGAAAAGGGCTGGGGGCCCGCGTTTTCTGGGGCCCCGTCCACCCTGTAACGAACTCTAGTTTCCCTTCAATCGATATATCAACCCTCTGACTCTCTAGCCTCGTCTCCAAATACACTCGCATAGCCGATATACCAATCACATGGGTGACAAAATACTCGAGCCGAGGGTGATTTTACACCATCAGTGTTCCCAACGAGTAACCGGCCAGGCCAAGGCAGGCCACTCTAGAAATAGCCAGGAAGTTGAAAACAGGGCGAAAATTATGAGCCCTCATTGATCGGTTAACTTTGTCCATGTACAATTGGTTTTATGAAGAAACATCAAAAGTACTGATGACAAAAAACTGATAACCACATGGCAATACAAAGAACATGGCATAAAATTTGCTGATGGACAAATGAGTGCGACAAGGAAAGAAAGTGAAATAAAGGAGAAACCAGCTCTATATTTCCTGGATTCATATTTTGCTTGCTTCTCTTGCTATTGCAGTACGGAGGGTTTATATAGTAGATAGTACGAGGAGTCCCTTCTATACTTCTTCGCTGATGGAAATCCTTCAGGAATGCATAAAACAGAGTTCGACTCTCCACACCCAGTATTTCAATCCGTCCTCCCCTTTATCTTCCGATCATCTCCGGCAATCTGTGCGAATCTCCACATGTGATATTCAAACCATATATGCTTGCTCCTCTTTTGACCGATAATGACTGACAAGGAGAATAGTAACGAGTTACCAACAGGATAGGGAAGGGTATAATACAAAGGAGAGGCTCTTCTGTGCGGAGCGATCCCGTGTGGCTTTCAACGGTATCGTGAAAAAGCCCCTTATGGTTCTGCATTATTAAGAGTCACCGAGGGCCATAACTCCTCTTGGGCTGTATCCAGCAAAATGGGACTGTTTAATTGGGAGATATCTGCTACCTGGAAAATGACTTCTTGGTTTTGAAAATTTAATAGATGCAAAAGAGTTATTTTTCTGGGAGAACGGAAAGAAACTCTTGTATCGAAACAGGCACTTGGAGTTTCGCGCTTTCGAGCACGATGTGTTTCATTTTGTTTCTTATAAGTTCGTTTAGGGTAGCGTTCCCAAACGTCCCTTCCGCCTAGTAGGCACCGCCAGGATTGCAGTCACGGGCGTCCCGGGCGTCTGCCTCAAGCTGTAGGGCAAGAGCGTCCGTCCTTGGGAAAGACTATCATACCGTCTAAGAGGGTGACTGTAGGGCCCTACAACCCTCGAAGGATTAACTCCCGAATTGTACCTGCAGTCCTCACCCGCCATCTGCAGTCCACGCCAATTATCTGTAGGGCAGGCCAGTCACCTACAGGGCCTGCCCGTCATCCGGAGTTACCCGGAAAACTGCGCCACCTGAGACACCTATTGAAAGTCACCGGCGATCTCTCCACTCAAGGACAAGTTTCCGTTGTACTTTCCCTATCATGTTAGTCTGTCTTTACTAGTTTCATTTGTCAATGGTTATCAATCAAGGGGAGGAGCGAGCGAATACGAAGCCGGATATATAGCCGGAAACCAGCGGAGGGAAAAGCGAAGGATGGATCGGGATAGTGACCGGAACGGAGGATATGAACGAGTGGAGGGGCTTGGCAAGCTCATTGGACTGTCTATATAAACCCTCTGTTTTGTCGTAGTTAGAACAAGCAAGCAAGACTCGTTTTCCAGAAAAATATACAGCAGTTCCTTCCCTGACTTCTTTGTACTTCTTCATAGTTCCCGTGCATTCTTCTCATATCCCACCCTCATAACAATAACACCTGCAGTCCCCGCCAGTTCGTCCAGTGCGACCTTTGAAGCATGGTTCAGAATAGTCCGACCGGTCAAGTCTTGAGGAGAGGACCAGTCAGTCGGTCGACATTGGTGTTGACCACTAGACCGGCTTGGTTCAAGTGCTCCAGGACTGGTCCCAGACCAGTCTCTATAACACGGTTGCATTAACGCGCCGGATGCCCCAACGGGCTGAGCAACCGTGGTTGTAATGATATTTATCTTGCTTTTATTAGCATAGGTCAGTGAAAGGGCCAGGGAGGAGTGTACACATGCTGGATGTCCGAATGCGATGAATAATAGGAGCTATCATCTTTGCCTTTCCTTTTGTAGCATGGAGGTTTCGTGAAAAAGCTAGGGAATGTGGAAAAAGGTGCAGGATTCGGGGATGTCCTGAGCAATGGGAGTTACCATGACCCCCCTCTCCTATGTTAGCTTCGAGGTCCAGGAAAGGCAGAAGGGAATATACTTTGAAGAGAAACGACATGTGTTGCGATCAATTCAACTTGAAGATGAGAGAGATTTTCTGCTTGATATATATTCCTGTCTCTACTATTTGTAAATGAGTTAGTGGAGTGTGCTGGAGAGTCCAGGTGAATGAGAGAGAACTTCCACACAGCTCTATTAGTGATCGAAGTCTTCGGGTGCTCTACTCTTGGTGTTTCATCTAGTTTCTCTGCAGGGGTTTTAACAATTTGATGGTTGTCTTTAAGTGAATATGCCGCAAGCCAATGCACCTTCTATCAAGTGGTTTTCAGCCAGTCCAACTAGTCTGACTGAGCCCAGTCCAGTCAGTTTCAATGATCACCACTGTCCGGTCAGTCTAATTTCCACCATTAGACTAGACTAGACTTGGACCTGGTCTAGCTAGTCCGAGCCAGTCTTCGGCCCACCATTTGGAACCCCAGTGCTGTTTACTTGTTTCTCAGCAGTAAGTGAGGACTTACAGAAACAACAGCTGCGCCGTTGAGTGATAGAGAGGCAGAAGGCAGCTGACAGCATCTATTCAGTATGATGACACGCGAGTAACCTTAGCTAATGATGATGGGCGAGCTTTTTGGAGTCGGAGTAGATGTTCAAAACTATAATACCGGTATTGATGGCACCAGGCATTATCGGCAATGCACGCCCCGGCAAAGTCATGTGACAAAAAGCCAGTGGCGTTGGATATTGTTAACAAAAAAGAACTATTTTAACTCAAGTTGGGGGATCCTATTGAAAATTAGACAAAGAGCATAGGGTATCACTCTACTTATTAAGAAGCGTCTAGGGGGTGGTTGGAAAAAGGTATACTTGGTCACTTGCCAAGAGCCGGCTCACAGCTCACCAACGTGGGCTCTGTGGACTCCAGGCACATATACGATCCTCCATCTCCCTCGAGCTAGAGATCACCAAACTCCCTACAGCTCGCGTACTTTATTGCTGTGCCCTTTATTCCCCCCAGACTTCCCCTATCCGACCTCGAAGGGCCCCCAATTGTCAGCTTGGAACTATTGGTGACAATGATCTCCAAGGGCAAGGGCAGCGACAACCTCACCAATGCCTCCGGCACTGGAACGATGCTATCAACAAACCCGGAGAATGAAATTGTTGGATGTTCTTTTGCTTGTAATTCCATTCACATTCTTCGAATTTATGTTCAGTGTTCTCAACCGTCCGGGGGCCCTATAGGGCCCGGCGAGCCGACTGCCAAGAGCCCTGGACGAGACGGGACAGCAAAATTTGGCGCACACTGGTCCTGGAAACCTCAGGACGGCGGGCCCTGCAAGGTAATACAAATTAGGGCTTGGGATCAGAGGGGACTGCGGGGTACTGCGGGGGACTATGGGGGACTATGGGGGACCATTTATGAATCCTATCGACCACATTCCCTTACAACCTCACGGAGCAGATAGAGACATTCATCGAATAATATCCAAAGAAAGCGAATGCAATCTGGTAATGATAAATAGGTGTAGAACTTTTCCCATAATACACAACAAGGGAAGGACACCAAACAGAAGCCTTGATATTGATTATGGTGGGATTAGCTCTGACGTGAATCCGATGGAAAGCACCTTGAAGGCACTAGAGCTCTATTCACTTGGTCTTCTTTCTTCCTCTGTGGTCTAAAATTGATGTCTACTTTTATTGTTTCATTAAATTTTACATTCATTTTCTGCGCAGTTTCAGTGGTCAACCGCATAAAGCTATGAGTTTCATGTGTTAAAACACGCCCGTGAGACATATACTCGCATACCCACCTTGAAGTCTCCATATTGCTAGACTTTCGTGGGGAAATATGGGATGATGTAAGCAATCCCGGCGGGCATTGCTTACTAATTGGGGTGTGTTCCTGGACAATGATGAACCATTTTTCACTGGGGACGGTGGGGGTATGGCCCTTGTGCCGGGCCGCCGGGCAAGTTTCGAAAAGACGAGACGGGAGCGCTTAACGCCATCCACCGCCGTCCGCTCTCAGGACGGACGGACTACCCCGTTGAGAACACTGTTTGTGTTTCCTATCTTGTCAGTTATGTTCTTAATGTAGTCGCTCGGCTTTGGAAAATTGGCGGAAACTCAAAACTTGGTACTGCCTGTGGAAAAAAATTCACAAATTTGCAAGGAGCATGTATAACTATTACTATCTATCATGGAAATATCAAGCCTATAAATTAATAACTCATGATCTTTTGTGAAATGGTGTGGTAAGATCGGAAAGTGACTCGAGATTTCGGTAAGTATGAGGATACATGACAGCAACCTTTGTTGAAGCTCCTCCCCTGAGCTCGAGTACTCTGTCACCGGACCTTGAAACGAGGTTAAGATCTCTACGATTAGAGTGAAGGCAATAGGACTATTGGAGACGATAGAGAATCGGAGGGGTCGATATATTGATAAAAGGGAAACTGATACTAGTAGCCTAATGGAGCGACAAAACATCCTTGATATAACCTATGACGAAAAGTAAAGAACTCTCTTCTCTCTAAAAACAAAACAAAAAGGAGCACAAGGAAAAAACGATCACCGCTATCACGCAATATAGCACACCCCGCAAAACTCCCGCTCCAGGATAATATCAACGTAAGGAGAAAGACAAGAAACAAAGGGAGAAAAGGAGAGAAACAATATCATATATGGAAATCCGGGGCGACTTACCCCCACCGGCATCCCTCGTGAGAAGGTGAAATGCAAGCAAAGACAAGTAAATGGTGGAGAATAAAGAAGCAATACAGGGAAGATGTCATCAGCGGGAAATGCACACGAGATTGTATTCGTTTCCAGCAAAAATGAGTCGCGGGGTTTAGGTCCTAGCTAGATTGCCCAAAGCGGAGAAAGGTCGATACGGTAGAGGCCGGAATCTGGTTTCATGGAGTACAGGCGGATACTATTTTCGAGCGGATGATAGAGGTGTAAAGGGCTGGGATCATGAAGTAGATGCATATGCAAATGTGATAATTGTGGCAAAGCTAGATACACTCTTCGACGGGGGCGATAGGAATCTTCGAGGATGTTAGGATAAATGGGAACGCTGGCGCTTGGAAGGACCTGGGTGTGTTTGGTCCGCTCTAGGACGCTTCTGTGTCCCCGAAGGCTCTAAGACGTTAGACCAATAAGAAGTACTGGACATGGAAGATGTTGAGGGGCGTACTTCGAGCGGATTTGATGAAGGCTCATCGGAGCGGACGAGAAGAATAACATCGGTGACCGTGTGTCTTGCGTCTAGAATGGCGGTTTCTTGCTGCAGTACAGGAGTTGATCCAACCCCCTCGCGAGCACTGAGAGCGAGAACGGAGCTCTCATGCACCACGTCGTTATTTTTTGATCTTTCGTGACTAGAGGGCCTGGGTTTTGATAATAGCCTCATTATACCGAAATGGTCCTTCATGGTAGCGTATGATAATGGTGTCAGGCCATTATGGTCCGGCCAATCGGAGTCGACATCCCTGCGCTCCAAGAGCAGCTTCACAATCTTCTCGCATCCATTCTCGGCAGCGAGTGATAGTGGTGTCCGACCATCCCAATTCGGCAAATTGGGATTGACATCCTCTCGGGCCAAGAGCAGCTTCACAACACCCTCGTTTCCTATGTTGGCAGCGAGTGATAGTGGTGTCCGGCCACGCCACCATAGTAGATTGGGATCGACATCCCGGCGCTCTAGAAGCACCCTCACAACATCCTTGAATCCAAAATGCACAGCATGGTGTAGTGGTGTCTTGTTGTCACAATCCGGCGTGTTGGGGTTGACATCCCCACGCTGGAGGAGTAGTTTCACGCCGCTCTCAGATGCGTACCTGGCAGCACAGGACAGTGGTGTCAGGCCATTCACATCCGGTAAATTGGGATCGATATCCCCTCGCTCCAGGAGTAGCTTCACAAGGGGCTCACATCCTCCTTGGGCAGCGTATGATAGTTGCGTCCGGCCATCCTCATCCGACCAATTGGGATCCAAATACCCGCGCTCCAACAGTAGTTCCACGAGGTCCTCACATCCAGATCTGGCGGCACATGCTAGCGCTTCCGGACCACAATCAACGCGATCAACATCCACTTCCTCAAAGAGCAGGTTCACAGCACCAGCATGTCCACATTGGGAAGCCAATCGTAGGGCCCCCATGCCACCATTATCTGACGAGATGGGACCGAAATCTACTCGCTCTAAGAGCAGCTCAAGAACATCCTCATGTCCAGATTGGGCAGCATACATCAGTGGCGTCATGTCATTGTTATCCGGCAAGTTGGGATCAACATCCCTTCGCTGCAAAAGTAGTCTCACAACATCCTCAGATCCCTCCTCGGCAGCGTAAGATAGTGGGGTCCGGCCAATCACATCCGGCAAATCGGGATCGACATCCCCTCGCGCCAGAAGCATCTTTACAAGCCCCTCATGTCCCTGACGAGCAACCGCCGATAACAACGTCAGGCTGTCAGGATCCCATAGATTGAGATTGGCGTTGCCTTGCTGCAAGAGTAGCTCCACGACACCCTCATGTCCAGCTCCCGCCGCATATGATACTGCGGTATAGCCATATATGTCTAGTGAGTTGGGATTGACATCCTTTCGCTCAAGCAGTATCTTCACCACGCCCTCATGTCCATATTCTGCAGCATGAGATAGTGGTGTCTGACCGCAATTATCCCCGGAATCGGGATTGACATCCTCAAGCTCCAGCAGCATCTTCGCCACGCCCTCACGTCCGGATCTGGAGGCAAATGATAGGGGTGTCCCGCTATCGTTAGACGGCGAATTGGGATTGACATCCTTTCGCTCCAGTAGTATCTTCACCACGCCCTCATGTCCATATTCGGCAGCATAAGATAGTGGTGTCCGACCGCGCTCATCCGGCGAATCGGGATTGACATCTCCATATTCTAGGAGAAATATCACCATTTGCTCATGTCCACTCCGAACAGCATGGATGAGTGGTGTTAGACCCTGTTTGTCTGATAATGTGGGCTGGACATCCAGCTGCCCAAGAAGCACCTTTGCGAGCACGAAGTTCTCGTATTTGACAGCCCATGCTAATGGCGTTTGGCCCTTAGAATCCCGCCCATTCAAGTCCCATCTTTTCATCTCCACCATAGCAACCGCGACCTCAGTAATCCCCATGTATGCGACCCCATGTAGTCCGGTAAATCCCCTGAGATCGGGACTTCTACCATTACAACGATTTTCCCAGGATAGGAAGCCAACACTCTCCTCACGCAGGAGAATATCAACCCATATGTGGTCTGCATCTTGTTCGAAAAGTTGTAAGGCAAGGCACTTCACATCTTTCCCCATCTCATTCTCAGCATGGAATCCCCAACAACACGAAGCGTATTGGAGGAACGGCATCGTTGATGGGATAGTGTCGATAGCCGTCGAAAGATCGCAAACGGACTGAAAGTTCAAATATGTGAGACATGTTTCCGCCATCATCGAGTGAGGTGTGGTGAACAAGTTAGGATGAGCCACAAGATACTCTTGAAGTGTGAAATGCACGAGACGAACTGTCGATGCTTGCTCATCAATTGTGACAAGTCCTAATGTGCAACTCAACAAGGTCCGTATTGTTGGGACATTGTGGACATTAATGTCCGTGGTTCTTAGTTCCACTCCTAATGCCTGGCACAGTTCTCCTGCCTTCAGCTGTCGTTTCGAACAAGAAACCCACATCAGTGTTTCCATTCCTAGCTTCACGCGGTTCCCTTTCTGTGCCCTTATGCGATCCAATGTTGTGCCGTATGCATCATCTAGACCGAAGCCATTTGTCATCCTATGCAGGGTTTGCCTTCTCTGATGTATTGTCGCATCCGCTAGAATCGCATCCATAACCAGGGAAACGAGAAGAAACCTAGAGACGAATGTTAGCTAATAACTTTGGATCCACTATGGATAGGTTTCACATACGCCTCCGAGATCTTTTTCGGAATGATTCCGAGAATATCTGCCTTCAGTTCGGTATCCATCGCGTCCAGCTCTGAATCCTCTTTCAATCTCATAGTAAGATAGTCCCGAATATCCTCCTTGGTGGGCTTTATGGGGGGCTGATCAGGTCATCCGGGGAAATATTTCCTGACTTCTTCTCGAATATGTGGCCTCCCCGTTATGAACAGCCGAATATTTGGGCACTCCCGGACAATGTGGCGCAAAGAATCCCAAAGTTCAGGTCGATGATTTGCAGGAAACTCATCTAAAGCATCAACGCAGATAAATCCCCGTAGTAACAATGAGGCAGACTTGGTAAGCATCGCCCTGATTTCCGGTAGTCGGAGTGCTCTGCCATCAACCTCTCTCTTCGCTCGGTCATAGGCCCCTTTGATCTCCTCCGGGATTGGTTCTACCCCTGCGACAAGTTGCTTCAAGAGAGCTGCTAACACACTGGTCGTGGATTGCCCCTTATCAGCATGAAAGTCGCAGTAGATACAGGCCACCACCATATTGCCCCCATTAAGCCTATCGCACAGTGTATCTATCACAAGAGAGCTTTTGTTCCCGCGCTCAAATTAGTTTTGCGCGCTATTTCAAGCGAGCGACTACTACACACCTCAGATACGTCTTCCCCACTCCTGGATCCCCGTAACGGAATAACAGTGGATGGGCAGCCTGATCCCCGCTCGTATGCCATTTCTGAAACTCGTTGGTTCGAAGAAGCCAGTTTCCCACCCCCTCCACCCGGCCCTCACGTACAGCCTGATGCCTTTCCCGAGGTGCCATGGGAGATAACCACTCAAGAATCTGGCGCTTCTCGTCCGACACCGATATCTCGCAGTTGTTCCAGATATTCTTGTAACTGTCAGTCACATTACCAACGTTTTGGTTTATGGTAATGGCCGGCTTCTGGCATGCTGCAGGATTCATCTTGTCTTTCCTGTCGGTGTTCTTATTACCTGTGATGGTAGCGGCAGTGCTGTTCGTTGATCAAAAGTGGTGGTAATGGGAAATAAAAGAGACTTTTGGAGGCGATTTTGGGCAAAGGTGGATGAAGGATTAAAAGTCTAAGTTTTGCAAGTATGACTGGGGATGGTCTCGTGTTGGAGGATGGAAGCCCCTTCTCGCTTGGTGTCTTGCCAAGAAAGTGAAATACAACCCCTGCCTGCAGCTTGAGTAACCGTGCCAAGGTTCCCGCCACTTTGAAAAACGCTTCAGTAAGCGACCTTCAAGGTTTGACGGCAGTCCACGGGAGTGTCTGTCAGCTGAACGGGGTGGAGAGCTCAACGAGACCTTTCTCAGTAAATCCCCATCGTACAACTACAACCTTCTCAATGTCTACCAAAACGCTCCACAATGAAAGTCCAAGTCCAACAACCAATTTAAAGGCTTAATGGACAAAAGAAATCCTATGTGGCTGCCATTACTCAGGGGTTTGAGGTGCCTCAGCAACGAGTTAGCTGTCACTTGAGATCAAGAAACAATAGAAGGAAATTTCAAACATGTGAATAGCGGTAAAAGATAGGAGTAAGAAAAGGTAGCTTCAGAAGTTCTTCGTTTGTGGAATTGGGCGTTTAGTTGTCAACTTTTCTACTTAATTACAATAAAAGTCTCGTTGAGCTGTTCACCCTGCTGAGCTGTCGGGCACTCCCTTTGGAGTGCCGTCAACCTTTCAAGGTCGCTTAGCGTCTTTCAAAACAAAATTAACCGGACAGTACATCGACGAACAAGAAAAACTCCGGCCATGATGAGAGCACTCCCCCACCATTCCCACTATAGTGAAAATGAAAATAAAAAGACATAAAATGTAAACACATAATAGAATACATAGTAGGAATTGATATTTGATCCAGAGGAAGGTCTTTAGGTGGTGTTGAATATGCGGGGTCGCGAGGAGAGTTGCGTTGTCATAGATCATCCTGGGCTTCCTCACAAAGGCAAAATAGGGAGCACAAAACAAAGCAGGGAGCTCGACCCTCCACCCACCACCTACAGATATCATACCTCCTGTGCTTGAAAGCAAACTCCGCCTTGCCGGCACCACACAACTCAAACCACCATCCAATTGTCAACCGTAAATCCCTGAAATAATGCGCATCCGAGTCCCGAACCTAGGCGCTACTGTCAATATTTACCAGGGGGTATGCAAAAGGCGGACACTTTAGAAAGAAGAGGTGTGTGATCATGCCCGAAATACCATTGTAGCCCTGTACAGATTATTAGTCCAAGCAGAAATATCTATCTCAATTATTTATTGAGATAATCAAATGTCGATTTGGTTCTCCAATGGTTGCTATGGGTGAGCCGGATCCCGTTCATGAGCCACTTCCCCGCAAACCACGTTTGATAGGAATTACAGAAATAGCGATTGCCATGGTGAATATGAAAAGATCGGACTTAAACGGACGTGATTCCAAAGGCGCAACACCCTTAATATGGGCTGCTAAATATACGAATTGCAGGATCGTAAAGCTCCTATTGGAACAGCCGGATGTTTATCCCACTTTATCGGACAAACGGGACCTAACAGCACTAATTAATGCTACAATGGCTGGACGCTAGGATCTGGTGACGATGCTCCTGGGGCGAGAGGATGTCAATCCCAATTCGCCAGGTCAGCGTGGCCAGACACCGCTCTCAAATGCCGCACAATATGGATATGAGGGAGTGGTGGAGCTATTCCTAGGGCGACGAGATGTCGACCCCAATCCGTCAGATAAGTATGGCCAGACACCGCTATCCAATACTGCCCGATCTGGGCATGCGGGAGTGGTGAAGCTGCTCTTGGAGCGACAGGATCTCAATCTCAATTGATCTGATAAGTACGGCCAGACAGCGCTTCAAATTCTGCTTGATTTGCAGCGAGGGGATGTCAATATCGACCTATTAGATAAACATGGAAAGACACCGCTCTTACACGGTACGGAGGCTCATCGTATTGGTGCAGTGAGGCTGCTATTGGGGAGAGCTTTCCAGTCACAAAACGTCACAAAGCAGCGGCGCGAGACAGCCGCTCTCCTGAGCCCTTGGGATCCGACACAGTGTGCCTTCATGACTATTCAAACACGGTATCACAGCGGCCTGTCACCTTTGAGGTCCTATTCAGCGCGAGCCTTTCCTCCCATAATACCATGTCCAGCAACACCTATCGTCCCCATTGATGACTATAAATCGGCTTTGCCACAATCATCACATTAAGGCATAACCTACTTTTTTAGACCGCTCCTTTTTATAAAAATATTCTTAAGCGGATATGGGTAGTGGTTCAAAAAAAAGCGTTTAAAGAAAATGAAACGGATGTACCAAAGCGAGACCTATTCTTCTTAACCTTATTGTTCTAAGGTTGTGGCCGGTGGGCACCCTTTAAATACATAAACAATACTGACTTGAGC
>Ga0307513_10003689_pt1 | contig 20709 bp, 20 predicted proteins | sample 15_EM_MG_FD_202174 | JGI IMG/M metagenome (GOLD analysis project Ga0307513, IMG submission 202174) | Populus trichocarpa ectomycorrhiza microbial communities from riparian zone in the Pacific Northwest, United States - 15_EM | ecosystem: Host-associated > Plants > Roots > Unclassified | place...
TTGGGTGAGTATCGGCGAATATCAGTTGAGTATTGGGTGAGTACTGATTAAGTTGTCACGATAAACATGAACATGAAAATCTACTACTTGTCGCGTATTACTCAGAAAACTAACGACCACAGCTGCCCTTAGACGTTGTTCCAAAAAACACCATAGTGTTAAAGGCGGTCCATCAGCTAGAAGCTGGCTGCCGTTGGGGACCCATGGGCGAGCCGCGTACGAAGACCAGTCCCGTGAGCGTGGAGGCTGCAAAAAATTTGCCGACCAGTTGATGATTAATTCCCACGTGGATCAGGGGTTGTGCGATCCTCGACACCAAAAAGGTCGCGAGCCCCAGAATCAGCACCTTCCAGCCGACAAACTTGGCGATGATGGTGGATCTTACGGTCCTCTCTGGGGTCGGGGTTGGCCCGCGTTCTCCCGCTCGAATGCTGTCGAAAACACACTCAGCGAACTCAGCGTCGACTCCATTCGCTCCGTCACGGAGATAAGCTCGTCGTTCTGATGCATGTAATCAATGCGCATTCCCTGTGAACTCGTGTCTCGCCCGCTTTCGGAAGTCCGTTCCGGGCAGCCGGCCATTTCCCCCCTCCTGGATCCCAAACCTTTTGGAGCTCTTCTTGGGGCCTTCCGCTATGGACGGCGGTCGCAAAACGATGCGATAAGCGATATCTGCAGCGTGGCGTGCTGAATTGGAGGAATATCTGGGGCTGCACGCCATCCAGGGTTCTCCATTCATCCATAGAACGCCGGCTCTGTAGTCCCATCACCTTGTTGACGTCCCAGCGGCCATCGTTTCTCTTTTCTCATTCCCATTCCTCGGATGGTCCCCCTTTTCTCTTGCTCTTCTCTCCCAGCAACGGGTCACGGAACTGCAGACTCTCTCCCCACCAGTACTCTCTCCAGCAGGATTTACAAATTTGCGAGAATTTGGATGTTGCTCTACGATCGCGTCTTCCTCAACATGGATCTTTTACTTTTGGGTCTCTAGAAACCGCCTTCTCACCCAGAAACACTTCCTTCGGCCTGGGACACGATCTGCACTACGGCCGACTCGGCACCCGTTTGTGGTTTCTCGGTACGGTCGCGGTTTGAAGCGTTTCAGACGGGCCTTGCTGACACCCCTTTTACGTAGCTCTTCGTCCGGGCTGATCGTGGATGTCGGGTGCTCGAGTTCTTGGGTGTATCCAAGTATGACGGCGGTTTGGGCAATGTCTTCTTCGGTATGTCTTTGGTCTGTTTCCGGTTCTTGGTAACCACGCAGCAACCTAGCGGGGTGCTCAGTCGATTTTCGCTTTTCGTTAACGCCGCCATCGTTAAGAGCTGTCTGTGTCGCTGTGCTCAGCTGCCGCATTTCCAAGATTTCTTCGTGTCCCGGGACCCCATAAAAAGGTTTGTTTGAGTTTATCCTACGCACAGTGCCCAAGTTTGACGTTTTGCTAACACCATGAACAGACCCGCCAACCGGAGGACTTCGAGTGAGCTTGCAATGTGGGACTGTCCCCCCTGCTCCCCCGCTGGCGGAAGCCACGAGAACGTCGACGCCGTGGGACCGGGAGAAAATCGATACATCCATACGACCGCGATTACAGTCCCCCTCGTTCGTTGGGCATCAGTGACACACCTCCCACAGACATCCACAATTGCTCCACCTCTTCAATATTCCCCAAGCCCAGACGATTGTACAGCTACACCCTTCCTTTATCCTCCCCCTGGCCAGGGATTGGAGGATTACCAAGAAGCCCGCGCGAGAGAGTCAGGGGCAACGGTTTTGGGCGACGTCGCAGATCCCCATTCGGCTTCGTCTTCACACGTGCGTCCATGTCTACACCTCCCCCATAGGTTAACTGACACGCTGATAGGCACTGAGCCCCCACCACGGCGACTACGCGTCGGGCGCAAGTACTGACTACTATGGGCAAGGAGTTGAACACTTCGACCGCCAGTATCCTCCTCAACCTTCGCCGATATCATACGTTAACACCGCCGGGGCTGGGTATGTGGAGACCCTACTTTCTACCCCCAGTCCTGGAACGCAGAACAACCACGTAGCGGGTGGGTTTTACCCTAGCGGCCAACGCATAAACCCGAGCCCGAACCACGGTCCTGATTTTTATGGCCGAGAGGCAGCAACGTTCTTGAACTTCAGCGGAATACTCAACGCCTACCCAACGGTCATGGAGTCTCCGTTGGAGACCACTCAGGCGATGGTCACCAATGGGGCCGATGCTTGGGGACAGACAGCTCCCCTAGTTTCTCATCCCGCTGGCGGTGTCGGGAGAGAGGAGACGACGGGGCTGTCTGTAGAATCACTGTCAGTTGGAACCGACAACGTTGAATTCCTGAATCCAAAAAAGCGGGAAAAAACCAAGATCACAACCCGCAACGAAAAGCGTGCCCTACACAGGAGATCGCACCGCCTCGATCCACAAAGACCCATCCAGGTAGGCACTGTATAGCCCAGAAACACTCAAGATTGACAAATAACCACGCTTGTTTTGGAAGTCTCCTCCTGCGATCCTTCTCACACGACCCCAGCTCCTCCTGGTGGAACAGGATCCATACTACTGCGATACTCCTCAGAAAGGCTGGATCCCACTCCCTCCGATTGACTTCAAGGACAAGGGCAAGGAAGGGATAAAATTGTCCGACGCAATGAACCTACGTTTTGACGGCCCTGATGGCCGTGACGATCCTATGTTCGAGGACGACAATATTGGGAACTCTGTCACCTGCAGAATTGGTGTACGTGGATTTTATGGCAGTAATCTCTGTTTTTGCTCAGCCCCTTCATTTGATTAGATCGTTGGGTACTCTGTGCCTAGCAAGCCGAGACAGGTGCGGCGAATTCATTTCTTTCTGCTCGCTCTTGTAATAAATTCCATAAACAGATCGTAACGACAAATCACAGGAAGGAAAGGCGTCCAATCACGAGGGAGAAGCTAGCGCACGATGTCGCGAAGCGTATCAAGGCTCACCTTGAGGAACTAAAGGTAAAAAAATGGCGAGGTTTCAATGTGTGATATGCTGATTCAGCATCCATAGGAGTGCAAGACTCCCTTCCCTGTTAGCTTCGAGGACATGTTCCTCACGAGAATCGTCAATGTTTCACGAGCATCGTGGCAGCCAGACATCTGGTACCAGGTTCCTCTATGCACCGGTCCGTAGAGACCTCGCGGTTTTCCTATTCGCTTGTCCATATCACTATCTGAACATATCCTCATCCGTTTTTCATCTTCACTCGTTCTATTTGTTATTTACGTCCCGGAGGCGTTGCTGATATTTGGAATTCCACCATGCCATAACCTCGTTTTTTATAATGTTTATTCCGTCCTCGCATTCCATGTTTTTCCACCGAATAGGGGGCATGATAATTTTTTTTTGGGTATTGTGTGCGCGACCACGCGTGACGCGCGGAAGAACCCTCTCCCAAGGAGGATCAGATCTCCAGTTCTCAGGCTCTAGAGGGACGATCTTTTCGCGACCGTAAGTGAATAAACCCAATTGCCCTGCACAGGCCCCGACTTCCCTTGGCTGTGAGTTACGCTCACTCGTCGTTCCCTCGTCTATGATTCCATCCAGACCGCTCGCAATACACTCATCAAACTTTACGTAGTATCTTATCTCCCGAATATCTGGAAGCACCCGCGGTCGGCCATCGTCCCCCAATTTTCTAAGACCTCGTCCTCCGTGTCATTCCTCGTTTCTCCGCACCCGTGAGAGCGAGTACACCTCAAGGGCGACGGTACTAGAGTAGGAAGCAAGAGGAAGGCCGATTGGGAGAACAGGGTGAATGTGGGAACCAGTTATGCGGGAAGCGAAATATCGTAACGTATTCACAAGGTATAAGTACACATGAAGGCATGCGGATTCTGGGGTGCAGGACAACGTAAACGAACAAAAGAGAATGACCAAACTTCTAGGAGAGCCCGCGACCTACTGCAGGAACCTTGTACCAAAGTTCAGGTTGCCACGACGCCTTCGAAACGTGAAAGAGTCTTGTCAACACTACGTCCTCGGGTCTCACGTCGCGACACCCCGTTACGGCCTAAACGACTGGACGTCGAAAACAAAACAATAAGGGCAAGCGCAAGACTTACCCTGATGGTTTCGATATGACTCTCCACAAGTTTGCCGACCTCGCGTGCTAGCTTCTTCTTCGTGATGGACTCACGAACGGTCTTGTGGTTCGTCGTCAGGATCTGGCAGTTGCGTCTATTAAGACGTCCACGAGTAGGCGGCTTGTAGTCCATACCTTCGACTTTCCCGCCTTGTGCCCGGAAAACTAGGAAAGGGTGATCGGTTTGATGTGTAATGCCTGGGGAGGTTGGGGAGTCTGACATACGTTCAATCTGCATGTAATCGAGCTTCCAACCCCTTCGTATTTGAGGACCTTGTCATCATGACCGGGGGTGTCGAGGTACTTCGGATTGGCGGCATGAGTCAATTTGATCCACCCGAACTCTATCGGTGGCTGCCGGATCCAGCCGTCTTGCCGAGCGCGACACTCGTAGAGGGTTTGCTGAATCATGATGTAATGGCTTGAACCATAAGAGACGGCGGTAACCACCGGAACCTGTGGACTTCGGGTTCAGCCTCGCCCTCTTATCCTTGGATGGGCACTCGCCTGCACTATGGGACCCGAGCTGCGGGGTTTTCTTCCGCTCGCGCGTTTTCTGGCCGCGGCCTTTCCCGGGCGCACAGCTTGCTTTGTTCCATCATCGGTTCCAGAGCGTTGATCACTGATAGGGCAGACCGGTGGCCTATTGGAACGAACGTCTGGCGGTGATTCCACAGGGTGCTCCACAACTCTCGCTCCCCCGCTATCGAGGCTGTGAGTGTCCGAGGGTTCTATATACCCTATCGCACCAGCTGCATCCCTGCTCGGTCCAGCTAGAGGTAGGGTAATATCTGATCGTGGTGGCCCATGATAGAGTGTCGCCCTCGCGTGTGGGTTGTGACGGGTGATCCCTCCTTCCAAGGGAGGTCCTCTTGACGTGGAAGCAGCGCGGTCGGTCGTGAGATGAGAGTCCTAAATTCCTGTTAGACTTGAAAGTTTTTAACAGAACATTCCCGCTCACCAGTCTAGGATTATTGTCGTGCGGAGCCAGTATGGAATGCCAACCCATCGCCCAGTATCCGGGATCCCCGTGTGGCCCGCTGCCAAGGGGTGGGGGGTATTTGTAAAAGCGAGCCGGCCCGCCGCGTTCCTGGGAAGAGAGAGTGAGCCCCTGTTTGCGGGTAATCGGAAACTTGGCATACATCTGTGGATTCATTCCCAGTGCGATGCAGCATATAGTTGGGCTCAGGGTTTCCCGAAATTGGTTGCTCATGGTCGCGGCGCCGATGCCCGACTACGTGGTTGCGCTGATAATACCCGTTAATGATATAGAAATGAACGAGGTGGGTGTCTTACGGCGGATCTCACTGTCCGTCCTAGAGGTGTTGTGATGGGATATGTCCCTTCGTAGTGGTCGGCTACATCATGAGGTGTCCGGGTAGAGGTGTCGAGTTGTTCTTGCCGACCGCCCGAGGGGTTCTCCTGGCCGTATGCCCCAACCACAGAGTGTGATTGAGGGGGGCAAAGTGTTGTGGACCCCTGAGACAAGATACGTCAACGGCCGGTCGTCATGAGTGAGAGACAGAACCACCCGCAGAGCGACTCACATCTCGACTCTCCCCAAATCCGAGGGGTTGAGTGCCAAAATCATCCATAGCCTCTGAAAGGAGATAGTCTGGCGGATAATCGCTAGTCTGGTAGTCGGATAGTCGTTCTTGGACGCCATGTTCGTTGGCGAGTTGGATACCAGAAATCGGAGAAGAGGGACCGGGGGTGGCGCCGCCTCCGGCGACCTGATGACTGATTTGGTCATTTGTGTCACAAAGAAACTGATCGTAGACCATCTTTCTTCAGGCGTTCAGAGGAAGGGGAAGGGGGGCATGAGGGACCGTACGAGGAGGGAATCCCTTATGTACTTGTTGTGTTTTCCACAGCCCTCATTTACCCGCACACAGTGACCTTTTGCCGGAAAAACGGCACAGCCAAGGGGTTATGGTTGCGGTAGTTTTGATGGTCCCAAGATCTGCTTGCAACGATCCGACGCTCGGGCGAGTCGCAGTCGGCAGGCGCGACGGCGCGTGGACCTAACCAAATTAACATGCGTAAATGGAAATCCAGCGACGTCCTCGGGTTGCAGGAAAGGGAGCACGAACAAAGCGAATGGATTTTCGCCTGAGTCCGAATTACACACGGACAGTCATTGACATAACCCAAAGCGCTAGCGCTAAAAAAAGGTTGCGAGACCTGGGGAACCGATGAACTCATCTGCAGTAGCGTGCTGTTTGGAATGCTCACATGCGGGCGAGCCCCGGGGGGTGTCCGGATGATAAAAGTCGCCAGACATCGATCGATGTGAAGGGAGGATGAGGGAAGGGAAGGGGAGGTAGCAGGCAGTTTCCGAACGCACGGACGAAGGACGGGCAGGAAGGGCGGGCAGACAAGGCGAGGACTTCGCACCGTTCTGGGGTAGTAAAGGGTTGCACAAAAGTGCCACCGAAGTGCCTTCCCTAACGGCGCTGTATGGCTGAATACTCCGGGGGGAACGTGATTGATGGCCTGTCGCCTTTCACTTTCTCGAAGGATGATCATTTCCAAAAGAGGCCCCTAGTGCTCTCGTGGGCCTAGCCAATTGATCGATTTCGAGGTTATGAGAGTGATACAGGCCCACGATACAAGTGGGCTCTCTGATGAATAGCGGTTGACAAAGGCACTCATCCATGGAGTAACCACCAGATCAGCGGTCATCTGAGCTTATTGACGACCACTGTTGAAGGGACCAACCGCGATACACAAGCTACAACCCCAATCCCCATTATTGAATGATGACGGTCCGAAGATCGTAACCCACGTAACTCGGCCCATATGGTAAGGCACACAAGCAACAGAAGCGACACGACATGGGATTACGAACCAAGTTACGATTGCATTCAGTGGATGGCGGGTATGGTCACATGTTCGAACCTGTCTGAATGAAAAACAAGATTGGTACACCTCGATTAAACCAGGAACTAACCTCGGAATTGATAGACAAAGTCCGTTGGGTCATAGGCTACTGAAGCAATTGCGGGATAAGTTAGCGGGTGTCAAATGAATGTCGAATTTTTGAACGGGTACGTTATGGTAGTCCACCGGCAGCAAACGTCGCTCAAACACCCAACGCGTCCCCTGGCATGATCCCCAACTGGGATCTGTCGTGATGATGACACGGGTAAAACCTTTTTGGTCCATCCGGAGACTGGGAAATACGCCGAGGCTTCAGACGCAGGGGGGCCACCCACTCCATCAGCGGCGAAGTTCAACTGTAGTACTGGGCGCCAACTCGACTTCAGTCGCAAACAACCACAAACATCCGACTGGCTGAAGTAAGATGCGCTCAAGCTAGGACTTTTACTGGATGCAAACGAAGATACATTCCCAGGCGGCTCACCGCAGGACATAGTAATGTATCGACAATGTAATTTTTCCCGCTAAGGGTCACTGGAAAGCTCCTGCTCATACCAAATCTCTGGCCGCCAAGAGGCCTTCGAAACGTGAATAAGTTTCGTCAATACTATATTCTCGTGACGCAGATTAACCTAGCACAGTACGTTAGTGGGGGGAGTCTCCGGAGGATCCACTCTGCACACCTTCAGGTCCTCGACATAACGCTTGACGCGTTTGGCCACTTCAAACGCCAGCTTTTTCCTGGTTCTGGGGTCATGAGACTTTTTGTGGTCAGTTGTGGTGATCTTTGGTTGTGCTTGTCAGTTTAATGAATAAAGGTACAAGAGAAAGCGCTCCCCCTCACCTGGGATGATCGAGGGGGGTATCCTGGCAACTGAACAATGAAAGAGTTAAGCGAACGGCCTAACCAGTATCTCCGGTAAGATAGGCGTACATTTAGTCTACACGACACTGAACTTCCCGCGCCAGCATATTGGAACATCTGGTCATCCCTCCCATCTAATCCCGAGAATCGGAGGTCAAGGGCATCCGCCAGCCTGATCCCAAGCTGACCGTTGACAGCAAAATGAATGGGACTTTGCTGAACCCAGTTGTGCTGGGAATTCCCACATACATAAGGTGGTTGCTCGATTTTGATCCGACGAAGGACTGCGGGTGGTCTCGGCTGGGATGATTGAATACCTGACACTCGAACCAGTTCGCTGACGAACTCACCTGGGTTGGTGCAGAGGCTCTCGATGCTGCGCTTCTCCTCGGACGTGGAGCATTCCTGGTCATATCCCCGTCCTCATCAGAAGACCTTTTCCTCTTTCTACTCCTCGGATATTGGCCGCCCTGGCGTCGGCCGTCCTACCGATGAAACGAAGATTCATCAGCACTAGCGTACCATGGCCGGGCCACGGTAGAACTCACCAAAGCGACGAGCCTTGATCCAGAGTTATCCTGCGCGCCAATACCGGATCCCGGCGAAGGGTGGCGCAATTTGTGTTTTTCGTCACCAGAACCCAATTCTGCTGGTGGAGTCAATGATGGAACCGGGAGTTGAGATTCAACCGCCCTGGGTCGGCTCGGTCCCTCTCCAAGTGAATGCGAAAGGGAAGGAGTCCCGCGAGGGTTTTCGTTGGGCGCTCCAGTTGAGAGCGGCCGCTCCGGTCCGAAGGGATAGGTTCTCTGGATGGGGAGATCCCGCTGCCGATAAAGAGAGGTATGAAATAAAGCATATTTCGTGTTTTTGTCTTCATCCACGTTATACGAACCAGGTAGATTAGGCATCGGGAGCGACAGCTGGGACTCGTGACCGTGGAGGTTTACACTTCCATTATCGTAGGGTGCGGCTAAGAACTGGTGGTCGCCGTCGAGAGTAGGAGTTGGTAGTACACCAAGTGCCTATGCAAGATGGGTGTGTGAACTTCCACAGCAAGGGCAGTGGGACAACCTACACCGGGGGAGGCAGGTATGGCGTTACCCTGGGATGGAGGAAAAGACATCACGTTATCCAAGTGTTGCGCAGCATATGGATCGTATAGGCCCTGCGAAAATCAGCCGGATACAAAATAAAAAGGGCGTCATCATGTCTCACCAGTCCATCCGGGTGATATATGTGAAGTGCATCATGAGGGAGGATGATTGGAGTTGCCATCGATAGTTGGGTGGTAGGGTCATCCCACGCCTCGGATGGACCGTGGGCTTGTAGGGCATGATGATCGTGGAATGTACGGAAGGGGTCATGGAACGTAGATCTCTGCGGCAGATCATCACCGTGGGTCATCGATCCGCCGCGGTGAACGGGAAAGGAGTCGCTGACACCAGTTGACTGCGTTGTATTAGTGGCTATTTCCCCTTTTGACGAGGAGCTCGGGTCCAGCCCACTTGTGTTCATGAAGAGAGGGTATCCTTGGTGGAGTGTCGAGGAGTATGACTGGGGGAGCTCCTCTCCGGGGAAGTCCCCAGGACCCGTGGAATCCTTGTCCTGGCCAGTAGGACGGATACCATGTGTTGTGTCGTCTCCTGAGGTATTTTGGACTCCTGTGGGGGGAACATCACGGGGAGGGCGATCGTTGATCATGGCGTGGGAGGCACCTTGGGGAGGGAGGGTGTGGGTTATACGGAAAGAAAGCGGTGGGCTTTATGTGCTTTTGCAGTGTACTCTTGTCCTTCCCGCGTGCGCCCAGTAAACTCGTTTTTTCGAGTCCGTACAGCCATTACTAGGGAAGTGGCCGTGCATTTACTCGCAGTAGTGTTGGTAAGCATTTGACAGGTTCATCCCAACGAGTCAAGCCACGCCTAAGCCTTTTTCGCGAAATACCAATAAAAAGAGGCACCTTTTCATCCGTAATGATCCACACGGCCGAAGCGAAGGCTGCGCTGGTGTCACGCCCTCGGGACGGGCAGATCGTGGGGTAGACGCTGGGAGACTGAGCCAGGAGAACGGAACCAACTAAGTTGCTTGCTAAATGTCTACAAAACGAAATAGGTGGGAAAAAGATGAAGGACGGAAGCGGTGGGAGGCCGCAGAGCGGAAACAATCGCGGGATCGAATGCATACATACGGAATGCGTAAAACCAACAAAAACGGAACAACAGTTTTTTTACGTACGAAGCGGATGACTTAGATGTGCGCATCGTGCCACGCATGGGAATGTGCGCACCGAGCGATCTCTATTTGGTTCGCAGGGCGGAACACTGGTCCCAAATTGGAAGCTTCCAGTCCAGCGTCCTATGTTCGAGCGTGACATCGCACATATCCGATGACCTCATTTTTTTCTCCCCAAAAGGGAGACACCGCCAGCTCACAGCATCCTAGAGCATGCTCCCGTAAAGCAATCGACCCCGCTCAATGCCACCGTACACAGCCCTTACAACCCTTGCCCAGCGGGTCGACGGCGAGGGAACGGCCAATGATGGTGAATACTCCAATAACCATAAATTACGACAGAGGATCGGGGGTTGGCAGAAAGGAGAGCTATTTGCTTGAGTGAGGGAGGTGTCATGGGAAGCAGAACCCTCCGAACCCTCTTTTCCGAAGGCAGCCGGACGGGACGATCCGAGAGCTCAAGCTAACGGAATCAACGGTTAAGTTTAACACTGGCAGGTTGGGGAACACCTGTGGATTAGAAATGGGGTCCCCATCCTATTGCTGTCGTAAGTCCCCCAAGTACTCATAAAATTAGAGATTGCCCCACCGGAGTACATGTGTGACAGGTTTACGGAATCCATGGCGTCAGCAACCAGCTGATTGACAGTGTACTCCACACTGAGCGATTTGTCGAGTTTCCTGTTGACGGAGCTGAGAGCGCGGTCCGCGGCCTCATCCGCGGTGTTACTCTCCATATCAATTCCAATGCCAAGTCGGAGAGGATCAAAGACCGTCGTGTGGATATTGTGCTGGGCATTCTTGATCTTGATGTCGCTCGCCGTCCTGTCGAATCAGAGTTAGAACGCGTAGCGGGGTAACGGGGACACAGGAAGTGTAAGAACGTACCAGGAGTGGAGTGGGTCGTATTTGAACACCTCAAGCACGGTCATGATGACGTCGGAACTAGCCCTCAGGACCCGCAACGTCTCCTCAGAGCAACGCTGGAACACCCCTTGAACTCCAGATATCCCAAGACCGTCCACCATGTCCGCTGTCAACCGGAACGGTACCCGTTCGGGGATCGGTAAAAGTCTCCCCTATCCAACAATCGGCATGGGGGGACAACAAAGGGGAGCGAACAACACACCTGATCGAACGCAATCCCCAGATCAATGTGCACGACTTCACCAGTGCCATTGTCCATGAGAATATTTGAGGTATGTCTGTCCCCCAACCCCAATACGTGTCCAACGATCGAAGTTGTGGCGACACTCCGAGCGTAATTCAGTCTTATCGCAAACCAAGCAGTCGGTGCCTTGTGTAACTCGGTGAAGTAGTGCCTCATTACTGGTTTGAACCGTTTCCGGATCTCCGCAAAAGCCTTGAGGAGTAGTGACGTTTGGTTGCCACCCTCTTTCCGCACGCCCGAGAGGCGAGCAGACGCATCGGTTGGTTTCATGTCTTGAGGCCGGTACCTGGGGAGACGATAAGATTGCTCTACTGAGTGCAACAAGCGGAATTACCGCAGATGTGCCGTGGATAACCACGCCTGCAGAGGTGTTGTATTCTGCACGAACTCCAGGATCCCGGCTTGAGAAGCGAGGGGAATGACCTTGTAGCTTCGGACGCCAAGACTTCGCCGTTTTGTCTCTCTGTCCTTCCAAAGGATAACGTTGACCAATTGGAACACTTGCTCCATGACGGCATCCTGACGTAAATCATCGGCTCCCTCACCCTTGAACTAGAAAATAATTGAAGTGAGTTCGCCTCGCTCCTTCACAAGTGCTCGAGTCTACCTACCAGTTGCTTGTATCTGACACCGTCGTTTCCAACGCACACGGTAATCTTTGGTAGATTGACACCCCCTGCCGTCACGAAGGTGGGTTCGAAGCGCAGGATCCATACACAGTCCGCGTACTTGAGAGTGGGGTCGAGTGGTGTGTCAGCTGTGATCACTGGGACCTTCATCGGTTTGAGATTTCTGATGGCCATGGTTTCGGGGACAGGGAAAGGTGGCTTGAGTTTTTGGGAGCGGTTTCCGTAGATATGCTTGATCGGGTGTTTCGCCCATTCAAGACAAGCGTCACTGACACGTTCCACATCGCAGACAATCCGACCGACTACATCATCGTCACGAAGTTGGTCGAAAATGCCGATTGCGGCAGCTGCCCGGTCTCTCGGAGAGGATTCGTGTCTAGTGGATCGCCGGCGATTTGTCTGGACACCAGCATGATCCGCCTTGAGACAATACACTTGATAGAGGCTATGAAATGGATGCTCTTTGCACATGCGCACAATGAGCGATTGCAAGTTGACCTGGTGTTCCGGGACGGCGCCCTCCGAGGGCTTAGTCATGCGTGCAGAAAGCTGGTGAGCGAGGAACACCATCTTCCGGGATGGGGTTCGATTGAGAGCGACGCCGATTTTTTGTTGTATCGTTGGGTTCTCGAAATTCGCAAACCAGAGCGAGCACAGGCGAATCGCGCCATCATCGTCGAAGTCGTCAGTAGCTTCGAGACATTTAGAGTACATATCAATCGCCTGGTCCAAGAAGGCCCCAACCGCCCGGCTGTGCTGGTCGACTAGTTCGGTATCTTGCTTGAGAAGCTTCTCCGCGGTTTTTTGATCCTGGGTTAATATCGCGTACTCCTTCGATCCATATTGAGTCTTTGTAATCTGGGACTTCAGGTTATCAATTTGTTGAGCCTTCCTATCGACATAGAGCTTCCATCTAAGCGAGTCCGGGGATTTGGAAACGGCGTGGTATTGTTGCTCCGCAAACCTGGCACATTGACTGTAGATGGTAGCATGCCCAGGACCGAGGGTAGTGGGATCCACCGTGTCCAAGGAAGCCACAGCGGGTTCGAAGAAGTTGGACAAAATGTCTGTGGGTTTCTCCAAGCATGCTTCGGAAACCCATTCGCCCTACTTAATACGTGAGTACCGCGATCGTCTGAGTGAGGGGATCAATTACCAAGCGGGCGAGGAGTACCGCGTTCTTTAACTTAGACTCCACGCTGAGCTTTTGAATCTCCTTGGGTTTTGAAACAACCATATCCTTCAAGAACTGAACAGCGAGCTTCCGCTCGTTATGCAGCCAAAGAACATTTGCATACTCCTGTGAAACTAAAGAGCTCGGTTTCTGTTCCAAAACCTGCGCACGAACAACGGAGTTAAGAGCCACTTGGAGGTTGAGGGATTCTCTCGCCGACTTGGACATGGAGAGGAGACATGACTTCTCGACGTCGATCAACGCCTTGACAAATGGGGTCACCAGGTTCCCGATCTGCTCTCTTTCCTCTTTCTCCCTCACGGACCGGATCAAGGAAATTCTTGTCGCAAGTATCGCCTCGATGACCGTAAAACTGTGTTTCGTTAGGGCAGAAAGCTGGCAATGAATCAGAACCCTTACTCAAAGTCACTTGATTCCGTTCCTGCTCGAGCCCAACTTCCAAACGTTACTTGTTTGATAGCCAAATCCTGCTGGTTCTTCTTCGTCCTCCACTGCCTAACCTGACTCAAACACATCAGATTTTGGGTGATCTGACGGATCTCGAACAGGTTTTCGTCTCCGAGGGCCCGAAGCTGCTCCATCTGACCAAACGCACACCGTCGCACCACACTGTCAATGGATTGGCTATCTCGTTCCCGATAGATGGCCCGAAGCGCATGGTACAACGGCGCGCCAGAGTTGCGTCCTTCGGCATTACTTGGTAAATCCCAGGTCTCTGTTCGCCACCCGAGGTGATAGGCCATTTCTGACGAAGGAAATGTCGCCTGGGTCGCGGATGGCGCATTCTGGAGAGCGTTGATAGCAAGATTATGGAATCCGAACGCATGCAAAGACTGGAGAACACCTTCGGCTTCGGATGCAACGTTGTTTCCCGCCTCGACCGCTGCTCCGTGAAAACGAAACGCCTTGTCCCACTGCTTCTCGTGATGGAACCGTTTCACGAGGAAGTGACGTAGGTCTTGAGTTTTTATCCCGTAGAATCCGTCAGGTTCGTCTATGTGGCTGTAGATGTCGAACAGTATGGCTTCCGCGTGTGGATCTTCTAAAGGTGCGAGGATGTCATGTTCCGCAGCCAGTTCGAGGAACAGAAGAGCGGTGGTATATGCGCCACACGTAATCGCGGTGCTAGCAAGTAGCCGGAAACCTATGTCAAGCCACTTGTCGTATGCCAACCCATCCTTCGAGCTCACGGGCCGGAAGTGTCGTAAGTGCAAGACAACATCCACGATGCACCTAAGGCAGCTCAGAGAAGCGGAATCTTGGCTGAGGACGGAGGTGAAGTATTGAGAAAGGATTTGCGACGATGTCCTTTCTCCGGGCTCGTTCTGCAGGATGCTATGGACAAGGACCGGGAGGGATTGTTCTGCGAAGGCGACATCTGATTCGAGGATGGTGGCAAGTTGGGCGTAGAATGGGTCTCGGGATGATAAGATGTCGCTCAGCAGCGTGCATAGAGTCGTGATCCACTTGGGGAAGTCCTTACAGAGTTCGATGTATGAGGGTTGCTGGAGCTCTGTGAGTTCTCGGGCCGCTCCGGAGCGTGGAGCGAAGTGGTAACGCTGAAGATATTCAAGTTCCCGGGAGCCTTCCGGAATCAAAGGAGGCGGAAATTCCGGCATCTTGACCGACGCAATATAGCGCAAGGTTTTGTATGCGGTGTGGACCTGCGTAGGGTCGTGTAACTGCAGGATGTCGTGAAGACTGAGGATGAATGGCCCTTGGATTTGAAGGTGTATATCATCCGGTTTCTTCCTGGTAAGCCGCCGATGCCAGTCACAGATAGTCAACCTCCCCGTTTGGCCGAACTCGAAACTGCTTATTTGTCCCCTCTGACAAACGAGCAGCGAAGAGAAAGCGTCGACGTCTTCATCTTGAAGTTGAGATAGCGGAGGGATAGAGTTCTTGAGCCTCCAAAAGTCCGATTGTGTGAACCGCTCCGTGGGAAGCTCGTCACGAGATGCAAAGTCGTAGAGGCGGCGTACGACGCGAAATTTCGAAGAGATGCGAGTATCTCCTAGGATCTTCGACAGTTTACTACAAGTGATGTTATCGAGGAGAGCGGCAAGTTCCGGCATCGGGTCGCAGGGCCAAGCGGGAAGGGCTTTGAGTACTAGCTCCTTCAAATCGGATCGCTTGCAAAGTTCTAACGCTTGTTCCTCGATCCATCTTGCAAGATCGACGCCTAGCATGGTAATGATATCCTCCCCCCCGCCCGTCGCGTACTCGTGCGCAGCGCAGCTTATGGTGATCAAAGCGTCCGGTAGCCGAGTCTCTGCGTAACCGGTCTTCGCATAGATCCCCAAGGCCCACTCGATCATCGATTGGGCAGCGCGAACCAGGTCGAATTGGCTCATACAGGTGGTACACCATTGAACCAACGTGCGGAGAATTGTGTTGTCGGTGAAGTGGATGGGGTAAGAAGCGATCCAAACCGAGATCCCGTTCAACAAGCGTAATTGTTCATTGACCAATGGACAATCCTGGATCTCTGCAAACATCCTGTGTAGGACATGGAAGGTAGTCGAGGGGCTTTCCGCGGCAGGGACTCTACGGGTAATCCAGGCCAGGGAACGAAGGATGGTCGCTGTACTAAACGCTGGCAGGTTGGGTTCGTGAAACTGGAAATCGTTGGAAGACCGGTATCGGGAGATGGAACGGAAATTCGAGACGGCACGATCCGATTCCTTCAGCATCTGGAGACTCCGGGTGATTTCGCCATCGGGGTTGAAATCCTGGTCCCCCAGACCACGCAGAATCTCGACAACTATCCCATCGACATGAATCTCCAGCAACTGGTCCAGGTCCTCCTCCAAATCCTTGAGCCTCGCCCGTAGTTCATCCTCCAACCCATCCTGGTCGTTCGAATCCATCGAAACGTTGATCTGATAGGCGATGATCTCGGAGAAACAACGAGTGATCCCTTGTGCAGGAGTCCTCTGGGTCACCTTGCAGTGGCCAACGAAGAGGTTGCGGCTCTTCTTCAGGTCTGCGCCCGAGACCGATCTCTTTGAACTCCCCGACTTTCCATCCGCGAAGAGGTACACCAAGGAGAACGGGAGGAACGCGGCTTCCGCATACTCTCTCAGGTTGTCGTACCCAAGAAGGTGAGGGGGAAATCTGTAGGGGTCAAAACCTCCGTTGTGGATGGAATAGGCGATCTGACTCGAGTAGCATTCGAATAATGTGGCGAACTTCTTGAAGCCCATACGCGCGGCGACCGCCTTGAGGACGCACTCGATGTGATGCGTAAATGCCGACGAAACCATCTGAACCTCTAGGATGTGGAAATATGCACCACGCCTGACGGATGAGGCAATGATCATGACGTTCCCCATATATAATAGTCGAGTAAGGATCTGTTCGTACCTGCCGCTCTGTCAGAATCTGGATATGGCCTGAAATAAAACGGACACGTACTCGCTGAGATCCTTTGAAAGCCCTTTCTTCAGCTCAAGGTAAACCGTAGAAGCGTCCTTGCCCGCCAAGTTGGCGGGTGAAAGAAGTTTGGCGCTGAGGGTGGCAATTTTGAACCTGACGCGGATATCTTCATCCGAACCCAACTGAGGGAGCAACTCCGAAGGCGGGGAGCAATCCGCTTCCACAATGTTCCAAGCCTTCTGCCAGGGATCCTTGTCGAGATAGCCACTCATGAAACAAGAGAGGGCGTAGCGAATCCTCCACGATCTGACCTTCTTCCGAACGATCATATCAGAGTAGTACTTGAAGAGGGATTGAACCTTATCCAGGACATTCGCGGCCGACGGTTGTAACCATACATCGATCGTCGAGTCCAAAAATCGGATCACCTCGAGGTGCATTTGCTCCCGTTTCGCAAAGGATGGATCACCCATGTGTTGGGAAAACCTGAGAAGCAGCATATCCGTCGCGCTGGTACCCAGATTAAACCTTCCACGGCGAATATTGTCGGAGTATGAAGGAACTATGGAAAGGAAGGGGTCCCCGTCGGCATCTAAGATGATCTCTAGCAGCTCCTTGTCTCGAGTGGTTTCACTGTTGGATGATTGTAGGATGGGGATGAGGGAGAGGAAGTCGATGCAGATTCTTGCGATGTGTCGAAGGATCGTGTTCGCGTCCAGCTTCTTCTCTGCCCGAGCCGTTTGCGAAGTTCGTATTGGGCCAAATCCATCGGCCTCGTCAACTTCCATCGCGTTACTTTGCTTCGAGGTCGGCAAGCCGGCTGAAACCCTCAGAATGTCCCGGAATACGCCACAAAGATGATCAAAAGTGTCTTGAACCTTGAGAACCACCAGTCAATAGACTGTTACGTAGGGTAGAAGAGAGGCTTACGTCCGAACTCTGAAAAATGACCTTCTGGACGGCTCGCCTCTCGGCCTGGATCTCGTCGCGCCCTGTTGGTTTGCCCGACTTCAACGAGCCAAGGACCTGCCGTCTGATACCGGTGTAGTCTGTGGGTGCCACGATAGCTCCTTCCCAGTCCTCTGACGGTGCTTCCTCGTCGACGGCGATCAAGGTTTCCAACCCCAGAAGCAACAAACGTCGCTCCTCGGAAGACCACGCCTTTTGACTCAGAAGTGGAGTGAGAAGACCTATAAGCCGACAAGCCGCCTGAATCGTCCGCCGATTTGAGCGCGTCCCGTTCAGTTGGAGCGCTGATTCGAAGTACAGCGTAAGAACTGCGAAGTCGAGACCCCTCCTGGCGCGTTCAGCCGTAATCTGTCCTCCGTTTTCATTGTTCTCCCATTCGTCGGCGAGAGCCTCGAGGGATTTTAGCAGGTAAGATGATATCCTGCGCTCGCGACCGGTAGATTGGGTAAGATCACCATCCGTCCCCACTGTGACCCTATCGAGCGTGGGGGATGTCCGATAACTTTGCTCTTGCGACCAGAACCGAGGTAGGCGGGCGTAGAGGAGGTAATCTCGGATGACGGCAGTTCTGGAGTGTTCGATGATGACATCAGCGACTACACTCTCTGGAAGGACACGACGGCATATGACGTTGCTTCGCTTCGCAAAACCACAAATGCTCTCCAGCACCAGCAATACGTCATTAACGGTGTGATTTGGCATTCGAGACTTGGTTCTGCCGTGTTGGCTTTTGGTATTCGCGGCCTCTTCAGCAACTCTCCAACTCTCGGTCAACCAGGTGATAACCTTATCCTCCAACTGCATTCGATATAGTCGGACATCTTGATTGGCGACCTTGAGGCAAAGAGTAAGGAACATGCAAACAGAGTCGTAGGGGAAAGCAGGTCCTTGTACATCGAGATCTTTGGCGAAAGCTTCGATCTCAGCGAGAACTCGGTGGGGTGGGAGGAAGGAAGATGTATGGGTGAGTAGGACGTGGGCCAAATGTGATGCTGTCCGACAAACTGTCGAAACGGATGTCCGGCGTATGGCTTGCGTCCATATCTGATCCCAAACATTGTCTGATCGGGAATTTGGTAAGGCGAACGTAGAGTTCTGTGTCGAAGGAGTCTGAGATTGTGAGGACGTGAATGGGGAAGGCGTGGAATTATCGTGAGCAATAGCTGCTAAACACATAAAAGCCCAAGATTGGAGAGCAACATCATCGTGTGAGACTAGTTGAGCGAGATTGGAGAGAACATCTTGTTTAAGTCCATCGTGAAGCACAGACCAATGCCGGTCAATGAAGAAGAGAAGAGTTTGCAATCGGAATATCCGGACATTTTGATTGGGGCTGATTTGGATATCGGACAACAAGGAGGCAATGGGATTATCCCTGCGAATGCGTTTGCCCCCGCTCTTGATGTTGCTACTAGATTGCCCCGAGTGCGTCGATTCCGACAGAATATACAACTGCAATATTCCATTCAGATCAAAAGAACGGCATATAACGATAAATATGACCTTCTCGGCGCAATCCGCTTGTAACTCCAACACGGCCCAAGCCAACGCTTGCCCGGAATCGAAATGCCAAAATGCTCTGAACGTCCTCGCGGTAAACGCGCTGTTGCCCGAATCGAGCGGAATATCGTCCGGATGTTGAACTTGTAGACGTAAGGAGTCCTGGGATAGCAACTCGACACCCCATCTGCTCTCAGCCTCAACATCAAGTGTGTGCCAGAGCCTCCCAAGACCGTCCCCATAGATACCGTCCGCAGGGGGTCTGAGTTCATCTGACTCAGACCCAAACTTGTCGATCGACACGTGGGGGAAGAGCGTCTTCAGAATGGCAACCAAGACCTCCTTCATGCCTCGATTCTTCGTTGTCCATATACCCACTAGGCTGTCCCAGGACTTCCAAGCAAATTTGCTCACGAGTTCCCGACAATTGAGTTCGAGGTGAGAAAGAGTCGCGGAGAGGGCGGCCAAATAGTCTTGATGGAGGGAGGTGTCTGCTGGATAACGAACCAGAAACTCCTGTAGTCCATTCAAAATAGCGCTGGGGAGGTAATTGTGTTGGGGGTGTAGGAGTGGGGCGGAAGGTGATTGAAGGAGGGTGGCCAGCAGACCGGTAAACTCGATTTGTGTGAGGGAAACGGGCTGTAGGGTGCGACCGGAAGGGGTTTTAGAAACCAGTGGAGGGGGTGAGCTCGAGTCAGCCCTTCTACGTTTCTTCGCAGACTTCGGCGTCGAAGTCCCAGGGTCTTCGTCCATGTACATGTCCGCATCGCCAGAATTCGATGAAACCGACCTCCTATCGTCCTCCTCTTCTTCCTCCGCCACGTCGTCAAGGAAAGTAGTGATGCTGCGCCCAAGGATGACATTCAGGGACATTTTAACGAGGTCGATCCACATCGAATCGTCCATGTGAGCGAGATGTGGCGGGTACCCAACCAGACATCGGAGGGCTTTGACATAATCTAGAACGACAGGTTCAAAAAGCCTTCCAGAGCGAACCGTAGTCTGGGTTAGATGATTGAATAACGCGTTACGAGCACCTTTGGAGAGCCTCTCAACGCTCCTCTCCGTCAGCCATCGTACAACCGACGTCGCCTCCCCCAATCTCTTCGTTACAGCTGCCGTAGGCCCAGAAGTCTTCGATAGCGCCTTTTCGTACGCAGTCTTCTCAAATTTCACCGCGACGAACAGCGCCTGGAACAGAGTCAGCCACCCCGATCCTTTCGTTTTATCCTCTTCGTGGCGTGCGACAACGGAGTCTCGTTGGAAGATGCGTCGAATCGTCGCGAGAGCTTCCTGTCGTTCTCGGGACTTCGCGCTCTGAAGTTGATCACGAACTTCTTCGAGGGTGCTCATCGCTGAGCGGAAGAAAGGTGTATTCCCTGTGCGGACGCGACTCACACCTCCCGTCACCTCCGATCACTTCTTTCGGTTAACGCCGACGAGTGTCCGCGTGGAGATGACGAACGGATCACCCTTATCAAACTCTTGTGGTGACCATCACCCCACCTTTCAATCCACAATGGGTATCCTAACTCGAGGAGACCTCCTCAAATCCGCAGAGTCCTTCTGCGACGCCTTCCAGAACAAAAGACCCGCCGAAGAAATCTTATCTCATTTCTCTACCACTCACGCGACATCCTGCTTCGAACACGGGCTGCCCGCCCTCGCGCCATTCCTCGGCCGCACATTCACGAAGCCAGCGGAGTATCTCGAAATCATCGCGAAATATCTGACCTATGAGAACATCAAGTACTTTGCGTTTATGGTCGA